>Ga0105239_10001183_pt1 | contig 35762 bp, 33 predicted proteins | sample KBSC44metaG_FD_92761 | JGI IMG/M metagenome (GOLD analysis project Ga0105239, IMG submission 92761) | Corn rhizosphere microbial communities from Kellogg Biological Station, Michigan, USA - KBS C4-4 metaG | ecosystem: Host-associated > Plants > Roots > Rhizosphere > Soil | place: Michigan, USA... | reverse complement strand
TGCATAATTAATAATTACTTTGGCTCCCTGGCTGGCTAATTTTTTTGCTACAGCTGCGCCGATACCTCTTGAAGCGCCTGTTACCAAAACTACTTTGTTATTTAATGTGCTCATACAACTTTGCTTTTATTGTTTTTTTGTTTTGTTGACAACACAAAGTTGGCTCATGAACAGGCCTTAAAACGTACAAAGATTACAGCAAGAGTTACAAATTTCTAAGATCGGCTATTGAATCAGTTGTTTCCGGTACTCTGCGGGGCTTTGGGACGTGTGTTTTTTGAAATAATTACTGAAATGTGATGCTTCCAGAAAGCCAAGCCTGCCGGCAATTTCTTTAATATTCAGATCTTTGTCCTGCAGCATCACCTTAGCCTCGGCAATGGTTTTATCGGCGATCCACGTACTGATAGATTTACCTGTTTTGCTGCTGATTACGCTGGAGAGGTAGTTTACATGAAGAAACTGTTTATCGGCATAATCCTGCACCCGTAGCTGGGTATCTGTTTTACCGTTGGCAAGGTCCCTGAAATGCTGCTCCAGATTTTGTTTGAAAGTTTTTACAATTTGTGAGCTCCGGTTGCCTTCGTAAATAGGGTTATAGTCCTGAAAGAAATACTCTTTTATTTTCAGAAGAAGAGATACGATGAGGCTGCCAATCAGCTTATTCTTATATGGAGAACTGCCATGGTGCTCGCGGTAAATAAAACGATACAATTCTTCTATCACCTCGAATTGTTCAGGTTTTAGTACCCTCGGTTCAACTGTTTCGGTAAGCAGGAAAGAAAAATCACGGTATATGTCGGGATGAACCTGTTCCTTTAAATACGATTCATTGAAAACAATCAGGCAAACATCAGTGATGTTATGCCATTCAAATTTGCGGAAGTTACCGGGATTTGTAAAGTATACTGTTCGCGGCCCCATGGTAAAATGAAGGTCATCGATGGTGTAATTACCAAAGGCATCTTTAATGAACAGAAAGCTGAAAAAATCCGGTCTGTATGGAATGGAGGAAATGGGAAATTCTTTAAAATGGTCCTGTAAATAAACAATCGTGAAACCTGAGCTTGAATCAATCGGGCTGTGAGCAAGCCCCATTTGCTCATACAGCTCGTTCAGTGTTTCAATGACAAGATTTTTCGATGACATACTCAAATGTAGTAATAAGTAGTAAGTTATAAGTTTTAAGGCCGGAAAGACATGGGTTCAGGTCACAAATTACAAGGAAACAAACCTTGTAACCTGCAACCTGTGACCACTTATTACTTACAACTTATTACTTAAAACTTACTGATTTGCGCCGCCATTTACCAGTAAATGCTGACCGTTAACAAAGGAAGAAAGATCACTCGCAAAAAATTCTGCAATGTTGGCTACATCTTCTACTTCAGCCAGGCGTCCCATGGGGCAGCTGTCTAATAATGATTTTCTCAGTTCGGGATAACTTCCCGGTTCTGCAAAAATTCCTGAATGGTCTACTGCGAAAGGAATGATGGAATTAACGGTTACACCCCGATGGCCGATCTCCTGTGCAAGAACATTCACCATGTAACGCGGAGTTGTTTTGCTACCGCCATAAACTGCCATACCGCGCACGGGAAATGCAGTGGTGCTGCTGGCTATATAAATGATGCGGCCATTGTCTTCAACATCCACGGCTGCCTGCTGCATAGTAAAATAAGCGCCTTTGGTGTTGATGGAAAACAGCCTGTCGAATTGTTCTTCGGTAAATTGAGTTACAGGGGTTTCTACCATTTCAATACCGGCGTTGGCTACAATGATATCAATTTTCCCAAATGCTTTTTTTGCTTCTGCAAACAGACGTTTGATATCGGCTACTTTACTTACATCGGCCTGTATTGAAATTACGCTGGCTCCCATTGCCTTGATATTGCTTTCTACTTCTTCGGCAGATGCTTTGTCGCGGGAATAGTTGATAACTATATCTGCCCCCAGCGCTGCATAACGTTCTGCAATGGCTTTGCCTAAACCTCTGGCTGAACCTGTAATTAATGCTACTTTGTTTTTTAGTGAGTTCATAAAACTTTGTTTTTATATTTTTTGTTTTTGTTGACAACACAAAGTTGGCTCATGAACCACCCCTTGAACGTACAAGGATTATAGCAAGAGTTGCAAATTTCTAAGAATTGAAATTGAACCGGTCATTTCAGCATTGCCGGATTAAAATATCTGCAAAAATTTCCTGGTAGTTAATTTGTAAAGTATTAATTATCATTTGGCTACCATTTAATTAAAAAAATGTGCACAAGGTGTGTGTCAAAATTCATCAATTCTCAGGGCAGAGGTATTGCGAGTTTCACTTTTTTGAATGTATTTTAGCGACCTGTTTTTCAAAAAAGAACAAGGCTTTTAGTACAGGGAAGAAGACTTTAAAATAAAAAACAATCTACATTTTATGGCTAAGGAAATCGTTTCAAAAGAAAATCCGGTTATTGACGCCCTTCGGAAATTAAAAGAGGAGGAGGCGGAGTTGGCTGCTAAGTTAAAGCCTGTTCAGGAAGCTATTAGTGCCCTTGAAAAAATTCTTGACAAATCGGGAAAAAAATCAAAGCCTGCTAAAGACAGCGGAGCTGAGCTTACTGGTACTGAAGAAAGCGTACCGGAAACCACTGAAGTATCTGAATAATTGTTTAACGAAAGATGCTTTAAAAGTTGCAGGGCATGACAATACCCTGCAATTTTTTTTTATACAAAGACCATACCGACATTACATGTTGGGGCGGCCATTTGTCTTTGAGAACTACAGCCGCAGTTGGTCACGCACTGTTACTTGCATTTCTTATTCCGGAAAGATTATTTCGCTATTGCCGTATTAGGCTGATAATTCGCATACCAGTTGCCCAACGCCGTTAGATTTCCTTTCGCATCGATCAGCGCCGATGACCACATTTGCGCACTGTTGGGATCACCCGAGAACCATGAATACCGTTTTACAAAATCGAGTTGCTCCAGTTTAGGAAGTAACCGCTGCATAAAGGCCAGCACTTGAGCTGGTGTATAGGCATTGCCACTCTGTGTAGTGGCGTTCCAATCCGCTGTAGCAAATTCGGTGATCCAGATGGGAAGATGATATTTATTGTATAGGGCTTGCAGTGTTTGAACAAAGCTGTTATCGTCAGTTCCTACATACATATGAACGCAGATGAAGTCAACACGTTTATTCTGCAGTTTGCATGAATCAAGAAAGTCATAGATCCACTGCCGGGTTGGCCAATCGGCTGCAGGGCTTCCCAGCGGCAATCCGATGCTTTCCAGTTGTGGCCACAATTTCAATGCCTGCGATACGGTCATGTTGGATTGATCTGCACGATTCGGCTCATTAAAGCCAAGCACGTATTTCACCTTGCCCTGTGCTTTAAGTTGCTGAACTGCGTTGATATTGGCGGTTGTTACATCTGCCTGCCCCCAGAACATCGGAACAAACTCGCAGTTTTGTGGTGAGCCTGTGTGAAGGCTGTTTCCCCATGTATAATACCAGAATGCTTTCAGTGCTACGATGTCGCCATTCCACGTGCCATAGGCCATATTGGTAGAAAAGTCTGCTCCTTTTTTACCTGAACCAGCCGGTGTTGATGGATTGTTATTGGTGGAATCGTTTTGTCCTCCATTGGAAGACGAACCGGAGTTTTTCGAACAGGCGCTCAGGAATATAAATAATGCAAGAGCGGGAATCAAATAGTAGCGGGTCATTCTTGATTTGGATTTTTACAGGCTAACGGATTAATAATAATTATTGCTGTCCGTTAGCAGCAATATTAATGCCACACCTTTTAATCCGCAAAAAGCCGCAATGTGTTTAAACATATTTCATTTTGCTTTATATTAGCGTACCTACTTGAAACCAGCCCCCATGATAATTCCCAAATCGGTTACCTGCCGTCAATCGCTTGCTGTTAGTATCAGCTTTATCTTTTGCCTTTTTTGCTATAGCAGTCGTGCGCAGAATAATCACTATCGCGATAGCCTGTGGCAGCTTGTTCAATCAGCCAAAGAAGACACCACGAAAATCGACCTGTATCTCCAATACGGCGACCTGTATCGGCTTACACAGCCAGATTCTGCAACGTTGTTTTATCAAAAGGCGGGAAAACTGGCTGACCGGTTACATTTCAATCGGGGTACTACTGCCTACATCAGCCATTATATTGAAGTGCTCAATAACAAAGGCTTGTATACTCAGGCGCTTGCCCTATGCGAACAGTCCGTTAAATTAAATCAGCAGATGGGCAATCAGCGCGATCTGGCGAGGGCTTACAATAATGTGGCCAATGAATATCAGTATCTGGGCGCTCTTTCTTCTGCTTCGGAATATTATCTGAAAGCCATTCGTATTTCAGAAGACCTGCACGCAAAGCCTTTTCTGAAAGTACTTACTAATAACCTGGCTTCGGTATTTCTTGAACTGGAGCAATACGACAAGGCATATACCTACGCATCAAGGTCCAATACAATAGCTCATGAACTGCATGATACCAACGGCATTGCCTCCAGCGTCGTAAATATGGGCATTGCTGAATTACATCTTTCAAAACTTTCCCAGGCCATGCAACACTTTCGCGAAACTGTATGGTATGGACGGTATCTGGGAGATTATACATTCGAGGAAGACGGTTACCTCAACATGGCGGAGTTAAATACCCGTCAGAAAAATATTGACTCAGCCATAGTACAAAATCAGCATGCGCTTGATATGGCGATAAAGAATGATAATCCTAATTATAAAATCCTGAGTTTGGGCGGACTGGCCGACGATTATTCCGCACGGAACAACTGGCCAAAAGCCAATGGTTATATTATGCAGGCCATTGCTATCGCTGAAAAGATCCAGGACCGCAATACCATGAATCAATTGTATACAAGGGCTTCCCGCATACGCGAAGGACTGAAAGATTATAAAGGCGCCTTGCTATACAAAAACAAATATGCGCTGCTGAATGATTCTTTACTGAATGAAAAAACACGCGACCACATTAATGATCTCGAAACGAGATATCAGACTGTACAAAAAGACAAGGCAATAGCCGAGCAACAATTGCAGCTTGAAAATACAAAAGCCATTGTACGAAAGCGTAACACGCAATTATGGCTCATGGGTAGCGGGGTAGCGGTATTGTTACTGATCTCGTTGCTGATTGTGCGACTGTACCGTCAACGCCAAAAGTTAAACAACCAGAGATTGCTTTCTATACAAAAAGAACAGGAAGTGACTTTGCTGAAAGCAGTACTTGAAGGGCAGGAGCAGGAACGCCAACGTATTGCCCGCGAAATGCACGACGATATGGGCAGTGGATTAACTACCATTTTATATCTGTGTCAGGATCTGGATCATTCAAAAATGCCGCACAATGAAAATGTGGCTGGAAAGATAGCTTCCACTGCCCGCTCACTCACCAGCAAAATGAATGAGATCATCTGGTCGATGAACCGCGAGTACGATACCCTTGAAGATCTGGTGGCTTATATTCGTCATAATGCCAGTGAAATGCTTGAAAATACTTCCATGGATTATGATATACAGGTGCCGGATACTATTCCTTCCATTACCTTATCGGGTAAAGCACGCCGCAATATATATCTGGTGGTGAAAGAAGCGCTGCATAATGCAATGAAACATGCACAGGCCGATTTTGTAAACATCGACATAAAAGTGAACAGTCATTTGCAGATCAGCGTGCGTGATAATGGATGCGGCATTACCAGAAACGAGCGGCGATATGGCAACGGACTCCAAAATATGCGGGCAAGAATGGATACCATTGGCGGAACATTCGATATTCAATCTGAACAGGGAACTACTGTTCAATTAACCGTTCCTTTAACGGCCAATGAACTACCTGCCTGATTTGTGCTATAATCTTTGTTCTATTGTTAAAACAACGCCGATTCTTATTTTTATACTATGCAACCCATTAGCATAAGTATCGTAGAAGACAACATTGCCGTTCGCAAAGGACTGGAACGCATTATTCAGGAAACAGATGGTTTCCTGTGCCTTTCATCTTACGACAATGCAGAAGATGCTATTAAAGAGCTTCCCGACATACAGCCCGATCTGGTGATTATGGACATTCAGTTGCCCGGCGCCAGCGGCATTGAGTGTGTGCGGCAAATGAAAGCTGCATTCCCCCGTATGCAGTTTATGATGTTTACCATTTATGAAGATAGCGAACAGGTATTCGAGGCGCTTGCCGCAGGCGCCACCGGTTATCTGCTGAAAAATACACCTCCCGAAAAAATACCCAATGCCCTTCGCGAATTGCATGCAGGCGGCAGCCCTATGACGACAGGAATTGCGCGTAGGGTAGTTACTTCTTTTCAAAAACAACCCGCACAGGATACCGTAAATGAATTATCAACCCGCGAAAATGAAGTGCTGCAGTTGCTATCAAAAGGATTTCTTTATAAAGAAATTGCTAACCGTTTACAGATCAGCATAGGCACTGTTCGTCAGCATATCCATAACATTTACGGCAAACTGCAGGTGCAAAACAAGACTGAAGCCATCAATAAGGCATACAGGAAATAGCCGTATACTACTAACCGGTTATAACTTTTGTTCTATTGCTTTCGCCTTCCGCACAGATGATATTTGCTGAAAAATAACCAATGAAACATTTCTTCTGTGCAGGCATCGCAATTTTCGCGTGCAGCCTCCTTATCATCAGCTGCAAAAAAGATAATAACAGTAATAACAACTCCAATAATCCGCAAAGTAATCTTTTACCGAACCCCGGAACCTATACATATCACGTCACCTCTACCGACGGCACAACGGGTGATGAAACGATGACCATTTCAAACAAGCGTGATTCTGCAGGCGGCCATGCTGTAACCATGGCGAGTGTTGCGGCGGGGTATCATTTGCAATCTGTTTTTTATGCTGATGCCACCAATACTATTGAGCCCATTTATCCGCCTCAGGAATTTGATGCAATGGCCAATATGATCCGGTCAATGCCTGGTGTTTCGCAGTTTGTATACGAAGGATGGCCCATCTATCAGAAAATGCCCAACACCGCATCATTGAATGATGTGTTGGGCTTTTCGGGTGGGCCCATTCATCTGCATTGGGTAACAACAGCCGGAACATCTGACTATAAGATAGAATACCTCAATGGAAAAGTTGTTCAAACCAATCAGAAAGTCACCACTCCCACCGGTACTTATACCTGTAGTGTTTGGACATATGGAGAAAAAACAACCACAAGTACGGCAGCCGGTACAACCGTAATGAACTTTACCGACACCGTATGGATGGCGCCTGGCGTTCCCTTCGTAAAAAGCTCTGAGCTTTCGCCTTCTGCGTATTCTGTAACTACGCTTACAAAGATCAACCAGTAATCAGTAAACAATTTTCAAACATATCATTATTCACCTTTTCAAAACACTAGTATGAAAAAAACAACTGCACTGTTTTCATGTCTGCTTTTAATGGTCGCAATTACCAATGCACAATCATTTGTAAAAGGAACCAATGTGGCGAGCGTTGGTATCGGATTGGGAAGTTCTATCCTTCATTATTCCGGCGCTTCGCAAACGCCAGCCATCAGTTTACAATACGAAAAAGGAATATGGGAAGTAGGCGGCCCCGGTGTAATAAGCCTGGGTGGTTATCTTGGATTTAAAGGATATAAATACTCCAGCAAATCTGGCAGCTATAATTATGATGAAAAATGGAACTATACGGTTATTGGTGTTCGTAGTGCTTATCATTACAATGGTATTCAATCTGGCAAACTAGATGTATACGGCGGAATAATGTTATCGTATAACATTCTTAAGTATAAATACAGCGATAATAGTCCATCGGGTAGCTATATAAACTCCGGTAGCTACGGCAGTACTGCAGGTTTCAGTTTGTATGCCGGTGGAAGATACTTTGTAGCTAAAAACCTGGCAGTGCTTGCTGAGCTGGGTTATGGTGTATCCTACCTGAACATTGGTGTGGCGTTGAAGTTTTAATTACTATATGATCGTAACCATTAAGGGTCTGCTATACAGCGGGCCCTTTTTTGCACGGTCTAATTCACCCAGCTTTAAAGTCCAATTAACACCCCATCGTTCGCAACGGCATACTTTAGTTTTACACACTGTTTATTTAATAATTCAAAAAAACAAAAATGAAAAAGTTAGAAAACAAAGTTGCCGTTGTATATGGCGATGGTACTTGTAGTGGTACTGTGGCCAAAGCTTTTGCAAGAGAAGGAGCAAAAGTTTATTTAACAGGCCGTACGCCAGCTAAACTAAAAGCAATAGCCAACGAAATTTTATCCAATGGAGGAGAGGTAGAAACTGCTCAATTAGATGCGCTCGATGAACCAGCGGTTGAAAAGCATATGGGCGGGATCATTAAAAAATCCGGTAAGATTGATATTTCTTTCAATGGAATCGGAATTCCGCAAAAAGGCATTCAGGGCATTTAGTAAGCCTGATGAAGTTTTTGTTTGAAGAATAAAGGCCCGGTATTACCGGGGCCTTATACTCGTTTTATGCTCCTTTGTTATCTCACGTAAGTTAGTGTGCCGAAACCCAACTGATCGTATCCTCCGCTGTTTGGACCATAATTACCTCCACCACCTTCGGGACGAACTTTTAAGGCATAAGCCTCAATGTTAGGTGAACTAAGCCCTCTTAATTGAACATAGTGACCATAAAGCAGTTCCCAGCTCGGGCGTGTATCACCGCGGCTGCCGGAAGCAATGACTGTCTGGTTAACATTGTCGCAATTGTTGTATGTAGTGTAAGGAACTGTATTACCCAGATTATAGGAAGCGACGTATTCACACATACCCTGAATGCGTGGACGTATATCTTTCCATGGATTATAAGCGAACAGGTCCTGCCCCTGATTGAAAGCCATTTGACAGAAAGCGCCATAGAGTGATACGTCAAGACAGCTATGTCCCTGATCACGTCCACTTTCCTGACATTGAGCCAGCCCTCCCGAATCAGAATAGGCAAAAGGCGCAACATGACCATACGAACCATTTCCCGCACCGCTCTTAAAATAGTAAATGGCTTCATTAAATTTAGCGGTATCGTCACAAAGCACTCCTATTGCAAGTATCGAAGCCATGTTACAGGCATCCCAGTTAGCCCAGTAGTGCGAAATGCAGGCGCCATTATGATTGGTAAGAAAATCGTGGTTCATGGGATAAAAGATGTTGCGCATCATATCCTGAAAGCGTGCAAAATCTGTTGCTGCCCATCCACTATATGTACGCATAATTTCTGCTGCATTTGCAAATTCATAACCGTACAGGCCGGAGGCGAGAAATCTATCTGAAGTACCTTGTATAGAAGTAAGGGTGGATGACCATGCATTCATAATAGCTACTGCTTTATCAGCATTTGCAGTAGTACCGGCAATCTTCCATCGCAGTGCATTTTGATAAGCTGCCGCAATATCATTGTATAATTTTGAATAATTTTCAGGCGTGCCTGTTCCGCGGTATACGATAGCAACAGGTCCCTGCATAGTGTAGGTGGAAGAAGAGTGGGAGTTTGCCACCAGCACATTCCATCCTGAAAGTTGTGGTTGTGCACCTGCATTCACCTTGCTGACCATTCTGCTGAAATCTGCGGCAGAATGTAAAAGCCCCGGATGCGCAAAAGAGGTAGGCAGGGCCAGTGTTGACAATGATGATTTAGTGTCGCTATTAGAATTCGGCGCTTGTATATTCCTGTATGCTTTTTGACACGCAGCTGTTAGCTGTAGTGATAGCAATAGATATACCATCGCCTTTAGGCGGTAAGGTTGGTTAAGTAGCATAGCAAACGTTTTAATTAGTAAATGGTGATCGTGTTTGAACTTACATGATTAGTGTTAAAATTACGTTTATATGCCATCGAACCAATAATGTACCGAGGATTAATCTGGGCAAACGTGTGCATGCCTGAGACTTCAGATTGAAGATTCTAATTCATCGGATACACTTTCCCCTTCGCTGTAAATCTCGTGTCTTTTACTGCAGCAGCACCATTAAAACGGTATTGAACGCCTACAATACCAGTCGGAGGATTGGGAAAGGTTAAGGTGTATGCTTTTGTATTATTAACATAGATGGTTGCTGTTCGGTTAACTGTTTCCACCCGCAACGATGTCCATTGTGTAAGATCGCAACCAAAGCCCGACAGATCGGCCGAACTGCTTTCAGCATGTGCTCCGCAGAAATATAATTTCAGATTGCCCACACACGGTTTCGAAGCCAGCGGAATAATTATAACATCATTCTTACACTGAATAAGCACTTCACTATAATGACAGGCATTTGTTCCGTCATTAAAGTCATTCTTCAACGTGGTTTCGAAGGTGAAGTTATCATCCATCAAATCACACATATCACGCTGGTTGAAAAAACGAACCCGCGATGAAGCCAGCGATTGGCGATATGGCGCCAGCATGGTGTCGTTCACCTCAACAATATTGTTTTTAAGGTATTGCTCCTTTTTGAAGTAAACGGGAACCGGCTGTGCTTCCAGCAGACACAACCATCCTCCGGAAGTAATCCACAGATCGTGCGTTTTTACTATCTGTCCATCAGCCACCAGTTTCGCTTTGAAATAACCGGGATAATAGTAAATAGCTGAATGTTCATGTTTATCGGGCGATACCAGTGTTTTGCGCGACATGTCCCAGGTTTGCACTATAAACAGCGAGTCGGGCTTTATGCGTGCTGTGTAATGAAATATTACAGAATTAGGCACCCCTTCAGTAATCACCTTATCAGCACTGAATTCGAACTGGCTGGAAGTGTAAGGTGCGCGGTTTCGTTTCGCAGATATAAAGAAAAAAATACCGGCAGCAAGTATTACGCCGCCTGCCAGGCCGATAATTGTACGCTTCCATTTCCGCGGAGGCGGCTGTTTCACCGAAACAGGTATCTGAACAGTTGGCTGGGTCAGGTTTTGTTTGTAATCCCTCCAGTCTGCAAAACCTGCAAATTGCGCCACCGCGTTAAGGGTGGTAAGTGTTGGCGCGCTATCGTATTTCAGCTTTCCCCATATGCGTTTAAGGGTAGTTATGCTCAGGCGTACTTGTGTACGATCATAGATGGCGTCTGACAGTTTTTCAAAATCGTAGGTCGTCCAGTTGTCACCCGAGCCCCGGGCAAAGATTGATTCAACCCGTTCGAGGCACCGGTCAAGATAATATTGTTCACTGTTTTTATCCATCGTGTTATGAAAATACGTTGTGCAGCTTTTTGCACCGGTTTGGCGTGCACTTGCACAAGCATGCTGCATGCGGCCGGTGTAAATTGGCTGAATAATGGTTAAAGTTAAAAAACAATGATTTATGAAACTGATAATCAAAAAAATTGTACTTCTCATGATGCTGCCTCTGTTTGCCTTGACCACCATGGCGCAAAAAGCAAAAGCGAAACCGGCCGCCGGGATCAGCATACCTATGGAACCGGCGTATTGGCAGTACGATACCGCTAATATTGAGTTTATTATGCATAGGGACGTGAAGGCGGTTTACGTGAAAAACGGTGCTCCGCTGTATCTTAAAAATCAGCAGTTTTCAAATGGCACTATCGAATACGACGTAGAGTTAACCCCCAACAGTGGTTTCCCTGGAATTTGTTTCCGAATGACTGACGACCACAAGAACGGTGACCACTTTTACATCCGTTATTTCGGTACCACATCAAAGGAAAATCGTAATACCCTGCAATATGCCGCCGATATCGACGGTATGAGCATCTGGGATTTGACCGATGAATATCAGGCCGGCGCTACACTTATAATACCCGGCTGGAATCATGTAAAACTGGTTGTGTCGGGTAAACAAATGAAGGCATATGTTAATGACATGAGCCGCCCGGCCCTGATAGTGCCTGAGCTGGAAGGAGAAACAACAACAGGCGGCATCTTTTTTAATGGCGGGCAAGTTACCATCGCTAACCTGGTGATTAAACCCGACGCCGTAGAGAACCTGGATGCCGCGCCTGGATATCTTTCTACTTATAACGATACCCGATACCTGCGGAACTGGCAGGTTACTCAGCCGGTTGATTTCCCGCAAGGGAAGGAAATTGTGCCGCCATCTTTACCAGGTCATGTAAAATCTGATTTGCCCGACAGCACTACCAAATGGACACCCATAATGGCTGAAGACCGTGGCATCGTTAATCTTACCCGGATTTTTGGTAGCGTGAAAAACAACCAGCGTCGGCTGGCGTGGATGAAAACAACTATTGAATCGGACAGGGCACAGGAACGCACATTGCGTATTGGCTTCAGCGATGACATTTGGTTGTTTGTAAACGGACAGCTTTTGTATGTTGACAAAAACCAGTTTGGCACACCAGGTCAGAAATTCCCGAGAGGTCGATGCACCATTGAAAATGCTACCATAAAGTTGCCGCTGCAACAAGGTAAAAATGAGATCCTGATAGGCGTGGCCAACTATTTTTATGGATGGGGTATTATTGCGCGGTTAGATGATACGAACGGATTCATGTAAGTGAGCATAAATGAAAACAACGAGCCCGTATAAAATCATTATTTTATGCGGGCTTTTAATGCAGTATTCAACGCTTATACTTCATCCAGCTTAAATGGCAATTTGCGAATGCGTTTTCCGGTTAGATCAAAAATGGCATTACACAATGCCGGAGCAAAGGCCGGTAACCCCGGCTCGCCAACGCCACCGGCTTTTTCATCATTCTCCATAATATGTACTTCTATTTCCGGAATTTCGCCAATGCGTGGCATTAGATAAGTGTTGAAGTTTTTTTCTACAGCTTTACCGTCTTTAAAATGTGTTGCATGGCTTATTGCGGCGCCGAGTGCCATTACGATGCTTCCCTCCACCTGAGCACGAATAATGTCTGGGTTAACATACCAGCCGCAGTCTATGACCGCAAACACTTTGTCGATCTTAACTTTTTTATCGGCTTTACGAGATACCTTAACAATTTGACCCACACGGCTGCCAAAACATTCGGTAATGGCCAGACCCCATCCATCATTTTTGCGTCGTGATTGCCAGTTGGTCACATCTGCCAATTTATTTAACATCGCCTGATAACGCTGAATCAAGATGCGCCTTTCTGAACTCAAGCGGGTCTTGTGCAGCAAGATGCGCCAACTCGTCTATAAAGCTTTCACATGCAAATCCATCAACATTAGCGCCGGGAGCACGCCACCACATGGTTGGTATTGGAGATTTGGTAGAAATGCCCATGAAACTATAGTTTGGTATAGATTTATAATAGTCACTGGCAAGTCCGCCTATTCCACCACTATTTACCGTTACAGGTTGTGGTTTGGCCTCTGTATCTTCTCCCTGGCCCATAAATTGAGAAGCTGAAATAATCTGAAACGCCGAGATCTTTTTTTGAGCATCTACACCACCTCTGCATTTGTACAATGCGCCGGCGCGAAAAGGTCCCATGCTCATATCATCTTCTCTTGTCCACATTACCTGTACAGGGGCTTTGATCTCTTTCGAAATAAGTGCTGCTTCAACGGGGTAATCAAGAAATGCTTTTCTTCCAAAACCGCCGCCGAGAAAAGTCATATTTACGGTAACGTTTTTGATGGGAATGCCTAGTCTTTCGCTCAGGTCTGCCTGTATCCAGTTTGCTTCCTGAATAGGGCCCCATATTTCAACGCTATTGTCTTTTACATCGGCAATGCAGTTAAGCGGTTCCATACAACTATGCGATTGATAAGGCATTTCATACATGGACTCTTCTATAACTGCTGAAGAATTTTTTAAAGCAGTTTCAAAAATATCAGAGGGTAAAGGTTTGTGAAGGTCCTGCTGCATTCTTGCCAAAAGCTGTTCAGAATCCACAGGTTCAGAGGCGTCATCATCCCATTCAACTTTCAGCAATTTACGTCCCTGCATAGCTGCCCATATCGAATCGGCCACTACGGCAACTCCTTCAAACGTTAAACCCCAAACGGGTCGATGTACTTTAAAAACATGTTTTACACCGGTGACTGATTTCGTTGCTGAGTCGTCGATAGTTTTCACTTTACCTCTAAACCGTGGGCTGCGCTCAACTACGGCATAGAGCATGCCGGGAAGTTTTTTATCCAGTCCGAATATCGCTGTGCCATTAACTTTAGAGGAGGAATCATTTCGGCGTAAAGGCTTGCCAATGATTTTATAATCCTTGCGTTCTTTTAATTTAACCTGTTGTGGTGGTTTTATTGCTACAGCATCTTTTACGAGTGCGCCATAGCTAAGTTTTTTTCCGGTGGGGCGATGTATAACCTGTCCATTTTCAGCATAGCATTCGGTAGTATCAACATGCCATTGATTTGCTGCTGCTTCAATAAGCATTTCTCTGGCAGATGCGCCGATGCGTAGTAATTGCTGATACCAGCCACGAACGGAAAAGCTTCCATCCCGAGGTTGCGGACCATATTTCTGTGGGTTGGCTGAAACATACCGGACGCTGATCTGGTCCATACTTACTTCAAGTTCTTCCGCAATGATTTGAGGGATGGCCTGCCAGGTTCCTTGTCCCATTTCTGAACGGTGATTAAAGAGAGTTACTTTTCCTGATGCGTCTATTGAGATCCATGACATCAGCTCGGTTTCCAGATCTGTCGCGTTATCTATATGAACAATTTCTTCAATGCCTTTCCCCGATGCAGACCAATAGCAGCCGATAGTTAAAGCAATGCCGGATAGGCCGGCTTGCCGCAGGAAAGTCCTTCTTGAAAAATGTTTATCCATGGCAGGAAATTTACGGTTGTCGGTTGATTTAAACCGAGATGAATACCCCTGTTAAATTTAACCATTTAGAGGAAAGGAAGCAAATTGAATTGGGACAGCGATTTTAAAACGCTTACGCTACTCATGGCTTTCACATAATTTACAGACACGATAAATTGGTGACTTATCTTAATACACGGTCCCCACGTATTGTTTTTTTTATTCATGTTTTTTGAAGCCTTTCCATATCCTCAATAATACCTCGACTTCGGATGCCTGTTTCAAACGGACATGTATACCAGAGGGCGAAGTATGTGTAAACGATGCCATAGAGTAATCCGGTAATGCTGGCATTTGTTTTGAACATTTGCTATCAATAAAGTTTAGCATGAAAACGATTAAAATTGTAGGCGCCAGACAGAACAATTTAAAGAATATAACACTGGAAATTCCAAAGAACCAAATAACCGTATTTACCGGTGTTTCCGGTTCAGGAAAATCGTCTCTTGTTTTTGAAACCATTGGCGCAGAAGCGCAACGCCAGATTAACGAAACACAGAACAGTTTTGTGAGGAATCGATTAACGCATTTGGGCGTTGCAGATGTAGATAAAATTGAGCATTTGAACGTTCCCGTGATCATCAATCAAAAGCAATTAGGTGGCAATGCCCGTTCAACAGTGGGAACTGCAACAGATATCGGTCCCTCACTTCGTTTATTATTTTCGAGGATGGGAAAACCCTTTGTTGGGTATTCAAATGTATTTTCCTTTAATCACCCGCAAGGAATGTGTCCTGTATGTGAAGGCTTAGGCTATACGCAAACTATAAATATCGATAAGCTGATAGACAAAAATAAATCCCTGAATGAAGGCGCTATTTTGTTCCCGACTTTTCAACCGGGCGGTTACCGGTGGATAAGGTATGTGCATTCCGGTTATTTTGACAGTGATAAAAAACTGAAAGATTATTCAGAAAAAGAATGGGATTTGTTATTATATGCCGCGGAGCATAAGCCTAAGCACCCCAGTTCAAAATGGGGAAAAACAATGCTTTATAAAGGCATTATTCCACGAATAGAAAACGATTTTTTGAAGAAGGATTCCAAAGAGTACAACCTCAGAAAGAAAGATGTACAAAAAATTATAACCTCCAATGTTTGTCCTGCATGTCATGGTAAACGATTAAATGACCGGATTCTGACTTGCCGGATTGCAGGTAAAAATATCGCCGATTGTGCGTCGTTACCTATTGACGAATTACTATCCTTCATACGATCTTTGTCCTCAAAACCGTATCAGACCATACTGGCAGAGCTAACCAAAAAACTGGAAAATGTAGTAACGATAGGTCTTCAATACTTAACACTTGATAGAGTTACCAACACTTTATCGGGTGGTGAATCGCAACGAATAAAAATGGTGAAACATTTGGGAAACAGTCTGGAAGATCTCTTATATATTTTTGATGAACCCAGTATCGGTCTTCACCCAAAAGATTTGGATAATATTTCACGGATTATTAGGCAAATCAAAGAAAAAGGCAATACAGTGTTGATAGTAGAACACGACCCTGATCTGATTAAAATTGCAGATCATATTGTAGATATGGGACCATCATCGGGTGTTAATGGTGGTGAAATTGTGTATCAGGGCACGTTTGGCGGATTGAAAAATTCCGCAGGAAGAACAGGGAAATATTTTCTTCAAAAAAGAAGTTATAATGATCATCCGCGTCTGCCTCAGGGCTACATTACCATTGAAAATGCAAATTTGTTCAACCTAAATAATCTTACCGTTCAACTGCCCAAAAATGTGTTGACCGTTATCACTGGCGTTGCCGGCTCGGGGAAAAGTACTTTAATAACCAAAGTATTGCCTATGCAATTTCAGAATGTGAATATTGTTGATCAATCTGTTTTTGCAGCAAGTTCAAGAGCGAATTTATTAACGTACCTGTCTATTTCAAATGACATCAGGAATTTGTTTGCCAGAGAAAACGGTGTTAGCAATGCGCTATTTAGCCGAAATAGTGAAGGTGCTTGCCCCAATTGTAACGGGTTGGGAGTAGAAAAGATAGATTTGGCATTTATGGAAGATGTAGAAGAACCTTGCGAAGTATGTCAGGGAAGCGGATTTAATCCGGCTGTTTTGATCTATAAATATCAAAATAAGAATATTGCCGAAATCATGAATTTAACCGTTCAGGAAGCAAGCACATTTTTTAAAGGGCACCCGTTTGTTCATCATTTGAATTTACTCGTCGAATTGGGACTTGATTATTTAACTTTAGGTCAACGGCTAAATAGTTTTTCAGGAGGTGAAAGACAGCGGCTGAAATTAACCAGGGAATTGGAGAAACGAAATACAATTTTGGTACTGGACGAACCTACTACGGGACTTCATCCCTGCGATACAGAAAAGCTAATGAAAATTCTTAATAAACTGGTTGATCAGGGTAATACACTAATTGTTATAGAGCATAATTTAGATATTATTTCTCAGGCTGACTGGATTATTGATATAGGCCCCGGTGCGGGCAAATACGGGGGTAATTTATTATTTGAAGGAACTGTGAAAAAGTTATTGGATTATAGCGGCATATCTGAAACTGCGAAATATTTGAAAATGCATCTTGGCAGACGGTAGAAAGTAAAAAGCTGCTAAAGCGCGAATTCAGATTTGACTGTAAACAAAACATACACTTATGAAACCAATTGACAAACTTGCCTGGATAGAACTAAAAGGCAAATCTATTCTTTCAACAAGGTCATACGGAAAGGATAAGTATTATATTCCGGGTGGTAAAAGAGAAGCCGGAGAAACAGATGAACAAGCTTTACTTCGTGAAATAAAAGAAGAGCTAAATGTAGACCTTAATAAAGACACGTTGAAAAAAGTAGGCGTTTTTGAAGCGCAGGCGCACGGGCATCCGGAAGGAGTTATAGTTAGAATGACCTGTTATATGGCAGCCTATGAAGGACATCTCGAAGCTAAATCAGAAATTGAAGAAATTATCTGGCTGAAGTATGCTGACAAAGACAAAATTGCTGAAGTAGATAAAATGATTTTTGATTATTTAAAAGAAAGTGGTTTGTTGGAATAATAATAAAGTTATAGAGCATCAAATTAAGTCCGTTCTTTGTGAAAATTATTAGCTTTCAAAAATGTGCTAATGCTCAGGGATTTCATCAAATTAATGCTCATACTTACAACACTCTTATTCAATGTATTTTTAATTTGGATATTACTTTATAACCCATTCACTCAACTTTTATTGGATAAGAACCAGCCTTATCATGATCCGCCCGCCAGCACAATCATTGTTGTAATAAATTTTGCTGTCATACTTGTACTGGTCATTAGCTCGGTTTATTTAACGATCGTTTTTTTCCGTAGGAAAAAATTATTTATCGCTTCCCCAATATTTTCGGTAGTAGTTATATTGACATTACTGGCTATTAGAGGATTATCATTAAATTATCCAAGCTCGATATTTTACGAAACGAAAAACGGGCATTTTTATATCAATGAAATTTGGTGGAATCAACCAAATCATAAAAGAACCTTTAAAAGATGGAAAAGCATTCGACCGTATGATCAGAAATTAGACCCGACCGGAAGAATATTGTCCGACACAAGTATGCACTATACGCTTGACAGCTTTTCAGAAAGTGCAGATAAGACAAGGTGATAGCCACCACCTTTTTGATAATTTGGCGATAATGGCGAGCAACGTCTAGTTATATCAACCAGCAAACAAAAAACCCGCATAAAATCACTATTTTATACGGGCTTCAAATTTTCGTTACTTAAAAATAATCGAGAGAGTGGTCCCGTCCAGAATCGAACTGGAATATCAAGTTCCGGAGACTTGCGTACTATCCATTGTACTACGGGACCAAAATTCAAAAAGCAACCGGCACCAATCGCCGATTCGGGCGGCAAATCTACACTAAAATTGCCAAATCCACCACGAAAACTCTGAAAGTCAGGCCAAGTCGCTATCAGGCCGGAAAGCCCAAAAGGAAATCGGCACCATGTTTTCTCCCGATAGCTATCGGAACGAGCTTCCCGACTTTACTCACTTTTCACCTTCCAAACTACTTCCTAAAACTACTCGGTTTATGCTGCTCTTTCTCAGTAGTAACATTGTGCAGTACTTCATATTCAAACCCCGCTTCAGTAGCATTTAATTTCATCACGCAACCATAATGAATTTTGAAAGCGCCAAAAGAATCAACCAGCGGCGTTTGCGTAACATATGCCAGAATGCTCCTTATTACACCCCCATGCGTAACAATAGCCGCAGGCTTTTTACTTTCAGCAATACGGTTAAAACATTGCGTTACCCGGCTATGCATCTGTACATAACTCTCACCACCCGGAATACATACATTTACAAAATCTTTCATCCATGGATCGATCACTTCAGGCGGAATAGCATCCCAGTGCAGCAATTCCCATTCACCACAATGAAGCTCCATTAATGCAGGCTCAGGATTGATAGTATGTTCCGGAAATAAATAACTGGCCAGTTTATGACAACGAATTAACGGACTGCTATACACCTGTTCCACAGGCTCAGGTAACGCCAGCCGAACCTGCTCCGCTTCTGCATGAAATGAATCTGTTACGTCAATGTCAGATTGACCATAACAAGTACCCTTTTCAACCAAAGGCGTCGTATGTCGAATAAGGTAAATAGACATAAAGCAAATTTCGGGATTTTGAGATTCGGTGATTTTGATATTTGTTGAAATCCTAAAAATTATAGAAATCCCAAAATTCCTAAATCCCAAAATCAGCAATTAAAGAAAGTACCTCCAAATAATAATTACACTTAAATAAAAAGTCAGCTCGCTTACCTGTTGTATGGCGCCCAAACAATCACCGGTGTATCCGCCAATCCATTTTTTGAAATACTTTGCCAGACTGAAACCAATATAAACCACCGGTACAATCGCAAATAAAAACTGCCAACTCATGAAGATAAAAGGAATTAAAGCAGTTATAATAGCTACTAATAATGTTGCCAACGAAGGTTTGCGACGTGCTACCGGTTTCGACTTACTCCCTTCAGGGTCGGTGACATACTCATAAAAACGCATTACCAATACCGGCATCAACCGGCTTACTGCATGGGCTGCTACCAACGTAAGTAAAAAGTAACGGTAATTGTAGAATATATTCATGGAAGGATGCTGCAGATCAGGCATGAATTTAGGCAGCTCTTTCAGCAGCAAAAATTTGCAGCATAAAATAGCGATCATCCCAATTACACCATACGATCCCAGCCGACTGTCTTTCATGATCATCAGGATCTTCTCTTTTGTCCAGCCACCGCCAAATGCATCGCATACATCCGCAAACCCGTCTTCGTGAAAAGCGCCGGTCGTGAGAATGCCCGCAATAATAGAAGCTACGATCGCAATATCTTCGCTGATGTATTTATAAAAAAGAAGAAAAGTTATCCCGCTGATAGCCGAAACTATCCAGCCAATCAGCGGAAAATATCTTACCGATCGCTCCAGATATTCAGGTGAATGATCAGTAAAGCGCGGCACCGGCAGCCTCGTCAAAAACATTAACGCAGTATAGAATATACGCAGTTCTTTTTTCATCTTGTTTTATTTAGTCCGAAAGTCGGCAAGACCGGAAGTTCGAAATAAAAATATGCAAACGGCTTGCTTTCAAACTTTACTGGCTTCCTGACTTTCCAACTACTCTTTGTTGCTTACTCCCGCACTTTCAAAACTTGCCATTTCATTTAGAAAAAGCACCGCAGACTGAATCAGCGGCATAGCCAATGCTGCACCGGTTCCTTCACCCAAACGCATAGAGAGATTCAATAAAGGCGTTACACCCAAATGCCGTAAAATCTTTTCATGACCCGCTTCCTGACTTGTATGTGCAAAAACGCAATGATCGATCAGTGTGCTCCAGCCGGTTTCTGCATCATGGTGTTTCTCTGCAATAAAAAGTTCATTGGCTATCAGCAGTGCTGCCGTGGCGATAAATCCATCTGCCACTATAATCATTTTTTGCTTTGCGGCTTCAAGGTAAGCACCAGTCATCATGGCAATTTCAAAACCACCCACCCGCGAAAGCAAATCAATAGGTTGATGCGGCAGCTCTTTTAAAGACTGCTTTTCATACACCTGCTCCAGCGTATTGATCTTTGTTTGTAACTGATCATTATTCAAACCTGCTCCTCTGCCGGTAAATTCCACTACCGATAATCCGGTTATGGCACTTATGATCAAAGTAGCAGATGATGTGTTACCAATGCCCATTTCACCAAAGCCAATACAGTTACACCCTTCTGCAGCAGTTTGCGAAACAATTTTCCTTCCTCTGTTAATAGCTTCGGTAGCCTGCGATATGCTCATCGCAGGTTCATTCAGATAATTCTTTGTACCGAAATCAATTTTCGCATGAATAAGCTGTACAGTATCAGCCGCAAACTCAAAATTTACTCCGGCATCAACTACTTTCAATTGTAAGTTGTGCTGTCTGCTAAATACATTAATAGCAGCACCGCCATTTAAAAAGTTGAGCACCATCTGAGCGGTTACTTCCTGCGGATACGCATTTACCAATCCTGTGGTGGCAATACCATGATCACCTGCAAAAACAATAATATGCGGTTGCTGAATAACCGGATTGGTAGTTCGCTGTATCAGTCCGATTTTCAGCGCCACTTCTTCCAATCGGCCCAATGCCCCCAGCGGTTTTGTTTTGAAGTCGATAATATGTTGCAGTTGTTGCTTTAAAGTAAGCGCCATGAATATAGTTTGTAGTTTATAGTTTGTAGTTTGTGGTTGTTGCCGGGTTCTTTAACTTTTTCATTTCTCTGTTTTTAATTCTTTATTCTTCATTTCTACTCCGGCAACAAATCACAGAAATAAAACCCATACTCCGAAGCGGCATTCATCGGATTGCAATTATCCTGTTGCTGCTGCGGGGCCTGATATTTCCGGTAAACAATTTCGCCTTTAGTATAAGCTATAGGGTACCTGTAAATAGGGCCATCAAAAACAAAAGAGTGATATTCTCCATTCTCACCACATACATCTACATTAGATGGCAGGTCCCGTACAAAAGATTCATCGATCAATCTGCCGCAAAAACTTTTATCAAGAAATTTTTCATTCACACAAACTATAATGGCTTTAAAACCCAGTTGCAGGAAGTCTTGCATCAGTTGTGCGGTAGAGATTTTCCATAGCGGAAAAACACATTGCATATTCAATGTCGCCAGCTTTTCTTCACGGTACTTTTTCAGGTCTTCGAGAAATATATCTCCAAATACCGCATGGGTGTAACCATCGCTTTTTAGGGCAGATACTTTTTCTGCCATGGACTGCTCATATTCCTTCATACCCGGCTGTTCGGGCAGTTCAATGGTTTGCAGTGGCAAACCAATAGAAGCAGCCTGTGCCTGCAACAATGATCGCCGCACACCATGCATTGATATACGATCATGCGCTGCATTTACATTGGTAAGCAAGCAATCTACGGCATACCGTTTATCCTGCTGAATATAATGCAAACAAAGTGATGAATCTTTTCCTCCGCTCCAGTTCATATATGATCTGGCGGAAGCCAGATCGCCCTCAGATATGTTCGACTCAGAATATGAAAAATTAGTCATGATAGAAAATTATAAAAACAGAACTAGTTATGGTACCGCATGCCGGCACTTATAATTGCCAATAGTAACGGGTATGTTTTACGTTGCGCGATCACCGGCATGCACATATTACTTCTCTATTGTCCATTGCCTTTAATAACCACCGGTATCCCGCTCACCATAAACACCACCCGGTTGGCTTTTTGAGCAATATATTGATTCATCCAACCCTGCAGATCGGTAAACTTTCTTCCAATTTCAGTATCTGCGTGCGTGCCCATGCCTATTTCATTACTGATAATAATAAAAGTATTGTTGCCGGTATCCAGCTTATCAATTTCCTGTTTGCATTGCTGTAGACTGGTTTCTATATCATTCTTATTGTCCACAAAAAAATTGGTCAGCCATAAGGTAACACAATCTACTACCACCACTTTATTAGCAAAAGATAGCTGGCTGATATGTTTTTCTTCTTCTATACTTGTCCAACGTTCATCTCGTTCTGACCGATGACGCTGAATACGTTTTTCAAAATCATCATCCCAGTGCCGCGCAGTAGCCAGATATACCGGATTATTATGTAATTCCAACGCCAGTTGCTGAGCATACCGGCTTTTACCGCTTCGAGCGCCACCTGTTACGAAAACCAGTCCGTTTGAAATTAGTGCCCCTTCACCCGAAGCGGCCAGGGGAAGGCCTTTATCTTGAGCCATTAAAAAAATATTTTTCTTTAAATAAAATATACCGTTGTTTTAGTTCGAGCAAGCAATTGCGGCAAAGACAATCCGGATAACGTTCTTCTATAAATGCTTTTTCTTCTGCTGTAAGCGAAATGCCATAGCATTGACAATGCGTTACATCACCTACTTTGCATTCAAAAGGTGTGTGGCATCTCGGACAGGTTTTTTGTTCATGCTTGCACATGGGCAGGTAAAGATTGAAAAAGCGGCTTAAATTTATGTTGCAGATGTGCTGGTACATTAAACAACCACGGATTGAATAAAGCAGCCAGTAATTCAATGCCGTCTGTTAAGGTGCTGGCGCTGGGTTGTGTAAACAGATCATAATCCGCCATAAACACCGATTTATTACGTACGGCTGTAATCTGGCCCCATTCCTGTTTTTCAGTAAGCAAATGAATTTCTTCAGCCGTTCTGTTAATGGTAAAACCACAGGGAGCGATCACCAGTACTTCAGGATCATATTTCACTATTTTTTCCCAGGGAGTAACAATGCTATCGCCTCCGGGATTCGATAACATGTCGATGCCACCAGCATAGGCTACCTGATAAGGGATCCAGTGGCCGCAATTATAAACAGGCGCCAACCACTCCATGATCATTACCCGCCGGGGCGGCGCTTTATGTAAACGTAATGTGTCAATTACGGTATCAATTCTTTTTTGAAGAGCAGCCAGATAAGTATATGCCGCTTCTTCCCGTCCTAATGCTGTTGCAATGGTAATAGCTGTATTAAAAACGTCGTGCAGGGTATTGGGAGTAAGAGCAATCAGTTGAGGTTGTTTTTCAAGCTTTGCTACTGCCGCTGACGTACAGGCCGTATCGATCTGGCATACTTCACAAACGTCCTGTGTAAAAATAATATCAGGAGCAATGGATTGCAGCAGATTCTCATCCACATAATACAAACTCTTTCCCTGTGCTTTAGAAGCAGAAAATATCCTGTCAATTTCTGTGCTGCTGTAATGATTTCCTTCCAATACACAGCGCACCACCTTGTGCTTTTCAGCCAATGCAGACCCGGGACATTCAAATGTAACACCCTGCAGTTGCTGTTGTAAACCCATATCGTAGATCATTTGAGTGGCGGCAGGTAAAAATGAACAGGCTGTCATGGAAATGAGGAATTAGGAATGAAGAATATTAAATGAAAAAGTTAAGGCGTTGATTTAAAAGTTACAGGTTGCACCTATCAGGTTACGAAAATAATTATCAAGCCGTGTAACCTGAAACGTGCAACCTGTAACTGATTAATGCGCTGCGGCTGGTTTCAAAGAAGCATACTTCCGTTGCAACCATTCAAATAAACCAAACATAACAGCACTGAAAATAGCTGTGCCGCCAAAGAACCGCCATTCGTAAGGTATAGCAGTAACCAAACGTTGCAGATAGAATGCAAATGTCATTTTGTTTTCCACTACACAAGCGCCAATATCACTTATCAGCCAATGGATCAGCGTAGCGACAACAGTGGCAATGGCGATATTCTTTATAGTGATATTTCTTACGATCAGTTTACCGGCAATGGTCATCAAAGCAAAAGCCGCATAAGTCCAGTACCAGCCGCTGTATAAAAGTCCTTGACGGAATTGCGATAAAATCGTAAACGACAAAACCAAATCACTGATGAACAGTGTCAGCAATGGAAATGCATATGGTTTTACATTGCCGCGAAAATAGGCGCCTCCAAATAAAGCCATCGCTCCAATAGGAGTGAATACGCTAAGCGGTCCCCAGTCACTAAAAGAAGCGATACGTAAAACAGCAGTCGCTATAATAAAAAGAAGCAGTACTGCATTGCGTGGATCAATTTTCGGAACTGACATAGTGCGTGGTTTTTGAAGTAATCAATTTACAGATTTATTCGAAATCCTCCGTTAACATTAAAACCCATAGTACTGTATCCATATACCTCGGTATACTTTGCATCAGTAAGATTTTTGGCGTCAACAAACAGGCGTAATCTGTTGCCTAATAATTTATATTCTGCATATGCATTCAGCAAAGTATAGGCTTTTAAAGTCTCCGGCATAAGAGTCGCTCCGTAATACAAATCGGTTCTTTGCCCCAGACTTTGCGTTGAAACCGCCACATATAATTGTTTGGTAGCCTGATACCCTACACTGGCTACGATCGTGTTCTTAGGCCGGCGAATCAGATTAAAATAACTGGTGTCTTTACCATTACGGGTTTGATGAACATCACCGGTTACATAAGTATACGATGCTTTGATCGTCCATTTGTCATCAGGCGTTACAATGGCTTCCAGTTCAGCGCCTCTGTCTTTTTGCTTATCGATATTGATCAATCGATTACCTACATAAGCGATCAGGTTTGTAACGTCGCGATAAAAACCAGTAGCAGTTACCTGTAACTTTTTCTGCACTGCCGCCAATTGCACACCGGCTTCCACATTGACAGATTCTTCAGGTTTCAGATCAGGATTGCTGCCATAATAAGAAGGTCCGAACAGATCATTAACAGTGGGAGCTTTAAAACCGCTCGATAAATTCGCAAATACCTTTGTGTCATTGGTAACCAGATATGCTGTGCTCAGGTTATACGTAAAGCGGTCACCAAACTGTGAATGGTGATTATACCGGCCACCTACTTCTATACTCAGCTTGTCGATGCCATGAATAAAGAACGACAGGTAAGGGCTCACAATATTTGTTTGCGGATTCTTTTTTTCAAGCGTGGTATCGAGCAGGCGATAGGTTTGATAATTCACACCTGCTAAAAACCTAATGTTATCAGTCAGTTCATGTAACAGCGTTACTTCGCCGCTGTTAAACTGCCCTTTCAGAAAAGTAGTGCCATAACTGGATTCATATTTTCTTTTGCTGTATGAATAACCGTAATTGGCAGTGATCGTTCCTTTGGGCAATGCGTAAGTGGCAATAGCGCCCGTGTTATTCAGTAAAGAAGTAAAAGCATCCTTTCCATCCATAAAAGGACCATCATCAAAATTTCCGTCGTAAAAACTATAACGGTAATACGGTGATATTTTAAGATTGGCTGTGGGGTGGATAGTTACATTGGTTTGAAAACTATGCCGTGTGTATCCGTCTTTGTCAAAGCCTGCATTATGAGTAGTATCTAATGCTTCAGAAATACCATCAGTATGTGTATAGCTGTAGTTAATATTATAGTCAATAATGGAAGTATGACCATTTACGCCGGCATTGCCATTGAATGAATTGTAACTGCCATACGATGCACCTCCATTAAAACCAATAGCCTTGTTGCCGGGTTTACGGCTGATGATATTGATTACACCGGCAATGGCATCAGAGCCATACAGTGTACTCTGACTGCCTTTCAAAATTTCTATATGATCGATCTGCTCAACCGGAAATAAGCGCAGGTCAAATGCGCCACCCGATCCCGAAGGGTCATTGATCGGAATACCATCTAATAAAATAAGTGTATAGTCATTGGAAGCGCCCCGTAAAAAAACAGTTTTATCTTTTCCGGGATTGCTGTTAGCGCCGTTTACAATAACACCGGTTTGTTCGGTTAAGATCTGCGATAAACTTTTTCCGCCGCTACGTTCTATTTGTTCGTGCGACACAATAGTAACCACCTTGCCTGTTTCACTTAATTTAACAGGGTATTTGGTGGCAGTAACCACTACCTGATCAAGTTGTTTTGTTTTTACTGAATCCTGCGCATAAGCCAGCGTAGCAGCTAATAATGCGGGTAATGGGAGTAACCTTTTAATCATGGTCATAGTTTGTTTGCAGTTTGTAGCCTTTGGTTTGTGGCTTGCAGTTAACTTCGTTCAGGTAACAACAAACCATAAACATCAAACTACAAACCAGTTGTTTGTAACTATGAACCTTCGGAAAAATGAAATACAAACAGAAATGAAACGGTCTTCCGCGGTAAGACTGATTTCATCCCGGCTTTTCACCCGAAAGCTCGTTGATGTAAAAATGTAAACTGGCAGGTCTTCTGGCTTGTTCTATGCTGCATGCCTTCCCATTGAGTTTGCCTGTAAAGACATCAACAGTGGCGTGGGGATACAGCAATCGTGAATCGACAATCGTCAATCGTGAATCGGCAAGTGATTTATTGCCGACTGCCGATTGCGGATTCACGTAAAGAACTTACAGCTACGGGGATAGCACCGGATTTACACCGGTTTCCCATTTTAATCCCGACGGTTACCGTCGGGAACCAATTACGCGGCAAAAATAAGTGGTGTGACTATTGTTGCAATATATTTTTTTAAGATGGATGGGGATAAATGATAAAAATCAAAGAAATACATTGAGGCACAAAGGTGAACTGCCTTGCCCTGAAGGCTGACCCACCCTTAAATGTTTAAGTGTATCATCCTGAAGATCAAGGACGACCCACCCTTCAAGGCAACGGCTAACTTACCCTTAACTGTTCGGGCGACACACTCTTAATAACTTTAAAACTTATATTGAAACGAAGCTCCGCCATAATAACTAACTCCCGGCGCCGCATTATAATACCGGCCGCCGGTGGCGTTAATGTCGTTGCCCAAACTGTATTTCACGTTAAACAGATTATCCACGCCGGCAAACAGGTCCATCACTACCTTTTTACCAAGCGGCTTACGCCAGCCCGTACGGCCACCTGCAAGATGATAGGAGGTAGCCCTGTCGGTATTCGCATCATTTAATGCAACAGGATCGCTGTAAAACCAGGTAAGATTCACATACCAGCCCGGGCGCGTAGTAACATCTATTCCTGCTGTTACAATATTGGCCGGAACACCCGGTAGTTTATTACCTGAGTAGTCGTTGGTGATTACTTTAAAATCATGATAACGGAACTTATTATAGGTATGACTGATAAAAATGCGCGCACTGTTTACAAACCGGTTATCCTTAGGTAATAACTGGTAATAAGCCTGTGACTCAATACCCTGCTGATGAGTACTGCCAGCATTGGTAAAATAGTCGGCTCCGCTCGCATCGCGGCGTTGTACAATAGCATTCTGCAATTGATAATAGAAGGCGTTCACTTCTATGTACAAACGTTGTTGCAGCCAGCTACTTTTAATACCTGCTTCATAATCCAACCCATGTTCTGCCTGCAAACTCGTATTAATGATGCTGGTTGATGGTAATATTTCAGCTGTACTCGGTGGTGAAAAACCATGTGCAACACTGGCATATAATAACATACCAGGAATAATCTTTTTTGAAATGGCTACTCGTGGCGCCCATTCGCTGTTAAAACTTGCTTTTAATGTACCTGTTTGAGGTCCGATAAGTCGTGTAATGGTAATAGAAGATTTATTAATGCTCACACCTGTGGTGACGCTCCAGTCGCCGGGAAAACGAATATCGGCCTGGGCAAAACCAGAATAGATGTAATTATCAATATCATCCTCGGTTTGCGCGGTATCGGGGTTTCCGCCTGCATTGCCAAAGTCTTTTGTATTGAAGAAGCCGCGCTGACCTTCACCACCAAATGAGATCTGCACATTCGTTCTTTGCAATTGTTTCTGTAAAGTAAAAACAGTACGGCCTCCAAAATGTGGTTCTGTTCTTCTTTCATAATTGCGGAAGGTTGGATTTTTTATATTTGAAAAAGCGCCGTATACCACCGTGGAATTTTGAAAATTGTCGGTAAACCGGTAAGTATGGGTTAGCCCTGCTAAAAATGTTTTCTGAAATATAGCAGCTTGAGCATCCTGAGCGCTGGGAAATCCTGCCGCAGCGGGCCGTGCAGAACGTGGATTGCTATTGTATTGAGCAGCCGTTAATCCACCCGGTGTTTGATAATACAGGTCGCCGTATAATACCGAGGCAGCCAATTGCTCTTTATCGCTTGCTTTGATATTTGTTTCCCAGGTGGCGATATCCCTGCGCATACGGGTTTGTTCCCGGTAACCATCGCTGCTTTGATGGGTATACCCGAATGTATTGTTATGTTCTTCATTTCCCGTTGTTATCTGGGCATTGATATTTTCGGTATTAAAACTTCCGTACGAATAGCGCAGATTACCACCAGCTGGTCTGTTTGCTGATTCACTGTTGATCAGCAGGGCGCCGCCGGTACCGGCTCCATATAAACTGCTGGCAGGACCTTTGATCACTTCCACAGAACCTACATTATAATAGCTGAGCTGATTCAGGTATGTATTTCCACCGGGATCGGTAAAAGGAATGCCATTCCAGTATATTTTTACATTCCGCACGCCAAATGGAGAACGGAGCGTGCTGCCGCGTATGTTTAGCCGGTAGCTTCCGGGCGAGCGTTCTTCCATATGAACCCCCGGTGTTGCATTCAGGGCGGGTAATATATTCATATTATTATATCGCTCCAGCTGGGGCGCTTCAATAACATTTATGGCCGCTGATACTTCTTTTAGCTGGCGGTTTTGCTCATAAGCCCTCACTACCACTTCGTGCAATGTGGTGGCAGAATCCTTTTTTTCATTTGTTTGAGCACTAAGCTGGACTGCAAATAAAACCGCAATTGAAATAAGTAACAGTTTCGGCATCATCAGAATGGGTGAATTAAGCCTAAAGGTAAAGCCAAATATTTTTTAACTTTCACGAATGAAGTCTTCCCGGTTAAATTTGTTTGATCTCTCCATGATTGTCGTCAGCCTGGTAATAGGCATGGGCATCTTTCGAACCCCGGTAAATGTAGCCCGGCAGGCCGGTTCGGCAGATATGTTCTTTTTAGCATGGATTATAGGCGGGCTGGTTGCATTATGCGGGGCATTGACGTATGCTGAAATAGGCGCCCGCTATCCGGTTACTGGCGGATACTATAAAATTTTTTCATATTGCTATCATCCCTCCATTGCCTTCGCCATCAATTGTATTATTCTTGTTTCCAATGCAGCTTCACTGGCAGGCGTGGCTTTAATCGGTTCAGAATACCTTGCCAACGTGTTATTCAGGGATCATAGCAATATCGATGCCCTGAAACTAAGCATATCAACCCTGGCCATAATTGTTTTTTATGGGGTAAACCTGCTGGGGTTACGAATGAGCGCCTATACTCAGAATGTACTCACGGTAATAAAGATCAGTCTGGTAATATTTTTGATCAGTGCACTGTTTACCGGCGATTATGCCAGCACGTTTTCTGCAACAGTTCCATCGCAAACTGATTTTATGACCAACTTAAAGGCTTTTGGCGCATGCCTGGTGGCTGTAAGCTTTACCTATGGCGGATATCAGCAGACCATCAATTTCGGGGGTGAAGTAAAAAATGCGTCTAAAATTTTGCCAAAAGGAATTTTTTTAGGCATAGGTATCATAATGTTGCTGTATATTACAATTAATTATACCTATTATAAGGTAATTGGCTTTGATAATTTAAAAGATGCGCAATCAATTGCGGCTATCCTTGCCGGTAAAATATTCGGAGCAAAAGGGTTCACTGTTTTATCGGTTTTATTATTCCTCTCTGTGCTAGCTTATGTTAACGTATTGCTTATGAGCAACCCCAGGGTAATGTATGCCATGAGTGATGAGGGTGTGTTGCCGGCCGTATTTAAAAAACTCACCCCGAAAAAAAATGTGATGATAGTGTCGCTTACTGCGTTTACGGCTCTTTGTCTGGTTACCTTGTTCTATGGTAAAACCTTTGATAGCATTCTCAACTATACTATATTTTTAGATTGTATCGGGATGGCAACCTCAGCAGGAACTATTTTTATTTTAAGAAGAAGAGCGGTTGGGCAGAATAATGCAAGTGGTTATCGCATGAAGCTGTATCCTTTATTACCATTAATCTTTATTTCAGCTTACCTTTTTGTAGGTACAAGTATAGCTATTAATACACCCAGGGCCGCATGGGTAAGCGCACTTGTATTTACGGTGTTTTTTGTTTTATATTTCGTGTTACGCTTTTTTAAGAAATCATCTCAACCAAACTGAGTCACATGAACGACCTCTCGTACATTTTAAATGAATTAGGTGAAGATCGTGAGCAATATTTTCGTGCTATTTCTCCGCCCATTATGCAAACCAGCAATTTTGCCTTTAAAAAGGTAGAAGATTTGCGAAAGGTGTTTGCAGATGAATACAGTACTTATCTGTACAGCCGCGGTTTAAATCCCACCGTTGATATTTTGCGGCAAAAACTGGCAGCCCTGGACGAAGCCGAAGATTGCCTTGTTTTTAACAGCGGCGCTTCTGCGATTTTTGCTTCTGTACTTTCAAATGTACAGTCAGGTGATCATATCGTTTCCGTACGTAGCCCTTATGCCTGGGCGCAAAAAATGTTTGATAATGTATTGCCCCGTTTTGGAATAACTACCTCTTATATCGATGGCACTACTATTGAAAATTTCGAAAGAGCCATTCTTCCCAATACAACAGTCATTTATCTGGAGACGCCCAACAGCTGGGATTTTGCCCTGCAGGACCTCAGGGCAGTAGCCGAACTGGCAAAGTCTGAAAATATTATAACTATTTGCGATAACAGTTACTGTACACCCCTGTTTCAAAAACCCATTGCTATGGGTATTGATATGGTACTGCAGTCGGCAACCAAATACATAGGCGGTCACAGTGATGTGGTGGCCGGGGTACTATCAGGTACCAGAACTATGATGAAAAAGATCTTCGACAGCGAGCTCCTTAACATGGGTAATGGCATAACGCCATTTCATGCCTGGCTGCTGATCCGTGGATTGCGCACGCTGCCCATCAGGCTCGAACGGATCTCAAAAACTACCGGTAAAGTAATCGAATACCTCAAAAAACATCCACGGGTTGAAGAAGTGATCTTCCCCTTTGATTCATCTTTTTTACAATATGATCTTGCCCGCCGGCAAATGAATGGGGCCTGCGGCCTTTTTACCATAGTAATGAAGGCGGAAAAAATGCAGGACATTGTAACCTTCTGTGAATCTTTGCGACATATACTAATGGCAGTAAGCTGGGGTGGTCATGAAAGCCTGGTCATTCCCCGCTGCGCCTCGGTTTTACCTGAAGATTTCGATGCATCCAAAAGAGAACATAAAATGCTCAGGTTTTATGTGGGTCTTGAAGAATCTGATTATCTTATAGCAGATATTCAGCAGGCATTTGATAAAATCAGGTAAGTATCTTGAAAAGGCGAAGTGACCATGCCTGCCTTGCAGGCAAGGGAAAACCGTGACATGACGAGCAAAAACCAAACAGTTCCCACATTACAATTACTTTTGGATATGAAAAAAAGTAAGGTTCTATCATTGAGTGCTATCCTTATATTTTGCCTTTCCTATACCGCACCTGCTCAGGAAAAATGGGATTTACGCCGCTGCGTTGAATATGCCCTTGCCAATAATTTATCGGTACAGCAAACCTCCGTACAGGCAAAGTTGACGGGAATTGATGAACAACAGGCCCGCTGGCAGCAATATCCCGGCGCCTCTTTTAATACCAGTACCGGTTTGCAATGGGGCCGCTCCATTGACCCTACCACCAACCAGTTTACCAGTAACTCCTTGTTATATCAGGGATTTAACTTTAATGCAAGTGTTATCATTTTTAACTGGCATCAGATCCGCAATAGTATTATTGCTGCTGAATTTAACGCCAATGCAGCAAATGTAGACGTAGACAGAGTAAAAAATGATGTGTCCCTGAATGTAGCAACCTATTACCTGCAGGTATTATTGTCACGCCAACAAATACAAATTGCCAAAATACAAATGCAGCAAACCTATAACCAGCTGCAGATTACACGTAAAAAAGTGGACGCAGGTGCTTCTCCCGAACTGGATGCACTTACCCTCGAAGGACAATTTGCCACCGACAGCTCCAGTTATATTTCTGCCGTATCAACAGCCGATCAAAACCTGTTGATACTAAAACAGGCGCTCAATGTAGATGCCGCTCAGCCATTTGATATTACCGAACCACCCGTTGAACAAATACCCATTGATCCTATTTTGCAACTTCAACCCGAAACGGTTTTTCAGATCGCATTGCAAAATCAGCCTGCGCAAAAAGTGAATGCATTAAGACTTAAATCGCTCGAAGCTTCTTTAAGGGCAAACAGGGCCGCCATGTATCCCACCATTTCATTGGGTGGAACACTGGGTACCAACTTTTCCAGTTCAAATAAAAAAGTAACCGGCTATTCATTTTCAGGCTATGCACCCAGTGGAGACTTCGTAACCCTTTCAGGAGTACAATATCCGGTATTTACACCTGAAGTGCAGGTTAGTCAGAGCAAAAAAAGTTTTAGCGAACGCTGGGATGGATGGGGTACTCAAATAAACAACAACTTCAGGCAAAGCGTGGGTTTTACTATTTCGGTTCCCATTAACAATAACGGAAGTGCCCGGTTTAATTATCAACGCTCTAAACTGAATTTAAGAAATGCCGAATTAACCAAAGCGCTGGCCGACCAAACTCTAAAGAACGATATTTATAAAGCATATTACAGCGCAATGGCTGCCCTGGAAAAATTCAATGCAGCTAAAACTTCGGTAGCAATAAATCAAAAAGCATACGACTTTGCTCAAAAACGGAATGCACTCGGTTTACTTAATACCTTTGATCTTATTTTGAGCCAGAATAACCTTACCCGTTCACAGTTAGATATGACTGCCGCCCAGTTTGATTATGTATTTAAAATGAAAGTGCTGGAGTTTTATAAAGGGCAGGGTATTAAATTGTAATACTAACAAACCCGCAGGGTTTGTGCCTTCGGATCTTGGAAACTGAATATCGAATATTGAATATTTTTCAGGGATTCTAAACCCCTTCATTATGAAGAAGAGAAAATTAATATGGATTATTTTAGGAATGGTGGTGCTGGTGATAGCGCTTGTTGGCTTAAAAAGCGCCGGTGTACTCGGAAAAGATGAGGGCACCAAAGTAGCTACCGAAAAGGTAATACGCCGCGATATAACCGAAACAGTAAATGCAAGCGGTAAAATATATCCTGAAATAGAAGTAAAAGTAAGTCCCGACGTTTCCGGTGAAATAGTTGAATTACAGGTGAAGGAGGGCGACAGTGTAAAAAGAGGACAGGTACTCGCAAAAATTTATGCCGATATATATTCTACCCAACGCAATCAGGCCGCTGCCGAAGTAAGCCGCCAGCAGGCGTTGGTAGATAACAGCAAGGCGCAACTCGCCAGTTTAAAATCGGCTCTCGATCTGGCCCAAAGCACATTCAACCGCCAGAAACAATTACTGTCCCAACATATCATTTCCACCGCTGAATACGAACAGGCCGAAAGTTCATTGCGTACCGCACAGGCCAATTACAATGCAGCTTTACAAAGCATTCGAAGTGGCGAAGCCGGTATCGCCGGCTCACAGGCCAGTCTTGAAACAGCCAATAAAAATTTAAGCCGTACAGCGGTATTGTCTCCCATGAGCGGCGTTGTGTCGTTATTAAATGTAAAAGCAGGCGAAAGGGTAGTAGGTAATTCCATGATGGCCGGTACCGAAATGATGCGTATTGCCGATATGAGCGTAATAGAAGTTCAGGTAGATGTTGGTGAGAATGACATTCCCAAAGTAAAATTGGGCGACTCTGCATTGGTTGAAGTAGATGCATACAATAACCGGAAATTTAAAGGTATTGTTACTCAGATTGCCAGCAGCAACACTACTGCCGGTCAATCATCTGCATCAGGTACATCTAATGATGTAACCAACTATAAAGTACACATCAGATTATTGCCTTCATCATACAGCGATCTGTTCGATCCTGCACATCCTAAAAACTGGCCCTTCAGGCCCGGTATGAATGCCAGCGCTGATATTCAAACAAGAACCAAAAGCAATGTTCTTTCAGCTGCTATTAATGCCGTTGCCACTCGCGAAAAAGGAACAGACAATGTAGTAGGAGGGAAAGATGATAACGACCAGAATAAAGACAACAACAACAATCAAAAAGACGATAGTAAAACAAATTCATCCACTGATCTTGATGAAGTAGTATTTGTATTGCAACCCGATGGCAAAGTGAAAAAGAAAATTGTAAAAACGGGTATTCAGGACATTAATAATATTGAAATACTCGACGGATTAAAACCAGGTGATGAAATTGTAGTGGCTCCCTATAACGTCATCAGTAAATCATTAAAAGATGGCATGAAAGTAAAAGTAGTGCCAAAGGATAAGTTGTTTGAAGTGAAAAAATAGGGTCTTACATTTGGCGAAACAAAACACTACATGCAACTGGGTATTATCGGCAGTGGAAGCTGGGCTACGGCATTGGCAAAAATTTGTACAGACAATAAACAGACAATAAACTGGTGCGTTCGGTCAGAGGCTATTGTAAAACATCTGCAGCAACGCCACCACAATCCCGGTTATTTAAGTTCGGTATATTTTGATACCAGTCTGCTCAACCTGCAAACAAGCATCGCTGAAACCATTGCCGTCAGCGACTGTGTTCTTATAGCAGTACCTTCAGCATATGTAACAGATACCCTTAACAATCTTCCCGTCAATGCTTTTGAAGGTAAAAAAGTGATCTCTGCCGTTAAAGGCATTTTACCTGCCAACAACTTATTACTCAACGATCATCTTAAAAAAGAATATCAGCTGCCTTTGACAGATTACTTTACTGTAATGGGGCCATGCCATGCCGAGGAAGTAGCGGCAGAAAAACTATCATACCTTACTTTTTCAGGCATCGATGTAGAAATGGGTGAAAAAATTGCTTCCTGTTTTACAACCGAATACCTCAATACAATTGTAAACAGCGACGTATACGGCGTGCAAT
>Ga0105239_10001182_pt1 | contig 35773 bp, 39 predicted proteins | sample KBSC44metaG_FD_92761 | JGI IMG/M metagenome (GOLD analysis project Ga0105239, IMG submission 92761) | Corn rhizosphere microbial communities from Kellogg Biological Station, Michigan, USA - KBS C4-4 metaG | ecosystem: Host-associated > Plants > Roots > Rhizosphere > Soil | place: Michigan, USA... | reverse complement strand
TACATACCGATCGTCCCAAAAATGCCCGCCACACTCAGACCAGCAAGCAGCGTAACGCCCTTGTTGACACCCAAATTGATGAACAGCGGCCGCGCAAAGACGATACTCTCACCGGCTATCGCCGATCTCCAGATCCTGTTCCCTGCAAAGAGAGAAGCCGCGTACTGCGGGTAAGAGAAGGGAATGTAGATGGAGATGCCCTGCAGGGTGAAGAAGTGGCCCATGGTGAAAATGCCCAGCCCCGCGAGCGGCACGGTCCAGTGGATTTTCGGGTTTGCGGTCCACGCGAACACGAACAGGCCAATCGTGAGCAGAAACGACCCGAAGATGGCAGGCACGAGCGTGTGTTCCTGCTCACGGAACCCGTTCTTCAGATTGCCCGGCACCATGTAGAAGTACAGGTAGGCGAAGTAGACGAGCAGGCCGATCAGAAACGCCGATCAGACAGGCCAGAAATGCGAGAATTGAAGCCGTAGAAGGGCGGGAAGAAGGGCGGGAAGACCAGCGGAATCACCTCGAAGAACGTGTAGAACACGCCGTAGAAGTAGCCGGTGTACAGGTTTACAAACAGGACGGAGGGGTCCTTTAGCATGATCTCCATAGGCCGGATGAGGACCGAGAAGAGGATGGTCGATGTCTGCATGTTGCGCTGGTCGATCTCGCTTTGAGATTGGAGACGTGGGTCGCCTGTTAGCTTGCGCAGGCGGCGGGCTCGTCGGAGGAGGATGGTGGGCCCGGAGGTCTCGGGCATGAGGCATACATAGTAGGGTCAGTAGTACAGGTGATGATAGCCACACAACCTCCCATATCGGCCATCGCCATCCCTTTGCCATGGCGTCGAACCCTCCGATCAATGGGCCGACTACGGGGCCGCACCACGCGGACAACACCCACCATGAGAGCCCATAGGGGATGTAGATCAGCGCGAACATGTCTCCTATCGTCGCGCCACCGTTCGCCAGAGCAGGGCTGCCGAAGAACTCGAGCCAGAAGCGCAGGGCGAGGAACCCCCTGAAGTGGTTCACGACGGACGTCGGGAACGACAACACCCAGAATACGATGAACGTCAGGTAGTAGATCGGGTTGCGCCCGGTGATTGGGATCTCACACAGTGGAGAGAAGAGAAGGCCTCCGATGCCGTACGAGAGAACGTAGAGCGACAACCCGAGCGAAGCAGCGACGGGGCTGATTCCGAAATATGGCATGATGCCCGGTTCCGACGGCGCGTAGAAGGGGCCAGGGCAGTAAACGGTGAAGGTATAGAAGCGGAGGATGAAGACGACGAGCTCTTTTTGAACGACGACCAATTCTGTGGGTTCGCCGGGTCATCTGACGTGTACCAGCCCACGACAACGATGCCGTCCAGTGTCTGCTGTGGCGTGATCGGGAGCGACTTTGCGCGCTCGATGTCGAGCAGTTGCTCTGTGCGCATTCGTTCCGTGCTGTAGGGCGCTGACCGGGTGCTTCCCGCTGTGCTCACGTTTCTGAGAATCTCCATCTCGACATCGCCGTGTGTTGCAAGTCTAGAGTTGATATCGCTGCCGGTCCTGGTTGGGGAGGAGCGCCATTGTCCTTCTCCTCGGACAATTTGCCCCGCTCGAGTAGAGCCGTGTACTGGCTGGGCAGCTCAAAGTCGTGTTCCTCCTCTAGATGGGGAAGTAGTGTGTTCCGTGATATGAAACGGATTGCCTGACCGAGAGGTGCTTCCCTGATGATATCGAGCATTTTTGTAGTTTGCGTTCGCTGGATTGTTGGATAATTGCCACGAATTTTGAATATTCGAGGAATTCAAAAGAGGTCTGGCTCCGTAGCACACAGAGAAGTGCAACAATTTTATAAGCTGGTTTCGAGACGGTGCATTATTCTGCTCGGAGCGGACGTTGTGGGCACCCAAGTTAGATATTTATCCCCAATTCTTCTCCAGGAAGGATGCCATTGTATCGGTGCTGGTTGAAGAAGACCGGACCAGGGCCACTGCCTCCGAGAGGTTTCAATCTCAACATGACTAACCCTCAACCCCATTCAGATCATTGAGCAATTAAATTTGATGAATAGATCAGGGGCATCTGTTACGCAAGCCATGTAGTAGCTGAGATAGGAAAATGTGTCCTAGCATATTGCCCGCTGGGCAAGGCTGACTCGCGAGGAGGTCGCTTATGCTCCGGTCTGGACAAGCCATTCTTGGGAGGCAAGCAGAAAACCGGGCCTCGCATTTGTTATTAATCAATCATACGTCGCTGGTCTGAAGCAAATATTAGAGTTGATCAATAACTGAAGTATCTCACAATGCTGGTCCGCATACGTGGGCTGAGGATGGAGGAATACGAAGTATTCCGGACCAGGTTAATGGCTGCTCCGCTGTCTAAACCCATTTGGGCTGAACGTCAGCGCCGCCTCATTGTCATAGTGTTTATGTATCTTTTTGCAAGCTCCGCTTGACTCCTTTTCTCGTTCCTTCCATGTAAATCTCTATGGAATTTGTGAGCGTTTGATTTCGAATAAGGAAAAGCGAGCAGCAGTCCAGCTGAGAACTGGAGCGTGTGTAATGAGGTCTGACGACATCAATCTCTTAATCAGATCCCACTGGCCCCGCCTCAACAAGTTGCAGGGCGAGGGTGACTACAATTCACAGTTATTGAGGACAGCATTTGATTTATCAAATGCCTCTTGCTATCGAAGATGTGGGAGCCTTCGATTTATCCTCCTGGTGATGGATCAATCCAGGCAGTGAGTGTAAGAACACATTCCAAGGACCTGGAGCGCAAGTCTAAAGAGAGCGTATTGATTGAGACCCTTTCAAAACCCATCCTGATGCACACTCCCTCATGAATCAAATTTCTGCTACCCCAGGGTAGACCACTGGTTATATTGATGGTCCTGAGCTAGGGGCTACTGTGCACCGGTGAAAGTATCGGCATATTGGTCACTGATTTGAAAGGGGGGCCTCGGTCGGAGTCGGCAAATATGTTAGGCTCTCATGTTACTGGTTTTCCCGTACTGAGAAACCCCCTCTGGAATGGAACTGCGATGAATGGCCAACTTTGGTCAAAATTCTTTATGATTGTGAGATATTCATCTGTCACAGCGTTAGTGGAAGGATAACATAAGCACACGGATCCAGTGCTCGACTCACTTGCTACCACCCATCTCCTCGTGAATTCTCCCATAATGTCCTTGAATGTCTCAATATGCTCCTTATACTTTGGATCGTTGGTGTGCTTCCACAGCCGGTATTGGATTCCCGCGGCCTGACACAAGGAATATGGGAGATATGGCGAGAGTACCTCAGCAGGGTAATTTTCGCATCTGTCAAGATATGAAGCTCTTGAGAACATGAGGGCACCATGTGATGTTTCTTCCATGGACTGTAAGATTCGCTGTCTCCCAGCGGCGCTCTCATTGCTATGGTTTAGCATAAATTCGTAAAGAATGAAGAGGGCGCTGTGGTTGTCAGATTGTGAGTGAACAGAGAGATACGAGCTTGAAACGAACCTATTACACATCCCAAATGCAGCGCAGTATTTTCCAATTCTCAATTCCTCCTGCGCGAGTAGTGGTAAGTAGGCTTTCAAAGTGCGCTCGAGCTGTATTCCTTCTTCCCTGTTAAAATCCGGATCCAGAGTTGGGCTGAATACATGTCGTACAACGCGACCCACAAGATGCGATATTTGTCCCTCCCGGGCCATCTGTCCTACTGTGACGTTCACTGGTGTATCGAGAGTCGGAGGAGTAGCAATAAAGTGTTCTAGTTCTTCCGAGCCGGAGCCTTCCGACCATAGCAAGTCCTCGATGGGAAGCGGATCAATTCTTTCCGGGTCATCTGTCACAAACAGAGCGTCTCCGTTACACAAACAGATGAATCTGTCCATGATAGCCATCGCCCACCACGTTCGCTTTTCCTCTTCCAAGGCCAGCCTGTCAGAGCCAGCGCTCATGTTCCGCCACGCCTTCCTGTGAAGACCGAGCACACGCGCCATTCTTGCACAAGCAGCGACTGATAGGTACGCCGCAGTGTGACGACCATGACCCATTTCGTAAAAGGTGATGAGAATTCGACAATGCAAAAGATCCAGAGAGAGGTAGTGCCCCATTTCGAGAGTGCTGATCATGTTTTTGACAGTGACGTACAGTTGTGATCGTATGCTGTTCATCTCTGCAGGCATTTGCTGGACCAAAAGAATGCAGAGACATAGTACTGCGAAATCTGGGTCAGGATTTCTAGTACTAACGGTCCGAAGAATTTTCTGGAACCTGAATTTGGATAGGGCTGGGATTCGTTGGTGTGTGCCAGTAAAGAATTCTTTCGAGATTGCGAGCATTTGGTCGAATGAACCAAGGACTTGCAATGCGATGCCTACCGTGGACTGCTGGAGTGCCATTGGGTTGAAGGGGTCGATGCTTGTTATTGAGCCGTCCAGGGAACTGGGTCTATTCCTGGGACTGGAGGTAAAACTTGTCTGAACTGCATCCTCAGAATAGGTACAGACCCTATGCAATCTAAAAGTCCCCATCCATCAGGGGCGGCCCCTAATTGAGTTTCTTTCTGGGCACTCACCGAATGCAATTCGAGCAGGAGGGTCTGGCCTTGTCACATTTGCGTTTTCCCCGCTTGCAAAAGGTGCATGCATTCATTTCGAGATCTTGTCACTCGTAGTGTGCCAAAGTAGAATTCGTGACGATTGGCGACAACCAGCGGCATCCCTCACAGGATGTTGTGGAATCTGGATCTTCAAACAAGCCTGATTCGGTGGGAGCACATGCGAAGAATGGGCCGCAGCATGAGAGGGCGAGTGATGTGAGGTTGTCTGTCCGTCAAGGAGGCTTGCCCGGATGCCACGCGAGGGGAATCTGAAAAAGGTTGCTTACTGGTTTCGGATAACTTTCTCTCATTTGTCACTTCCTCTGCGATTGCTTCATTAATAATTCTTTGCAGTGTTGCGTCGTAAGAGCCAAAGAGATGACAGTCGACAGACGGGAGTTGGGCTAGGATCCTGGTCCGCAATCTAAGCCTAAATAGGACTTTCTAGGCGGGTCTCTATCTTGAGATACATATGTATCTCTCTAGGAAACCTTCACTCGCAGTGGTCGAAACGCCAGAATTTAGCAAGGACTGTATATAGTTTGGAAGGCCTGATTATGAATTGTTCATGGACTTATGTGACTGGACCCAGATGTCTAGCATACAAGCCCGAGAAGTGCCGGTCTTCAGTGTCAATATGGGCACCCACAAGGACACGACTCCACCCTTGGCCCCCTATTGAATACGGTCGCTAATAAAAAAAACGGGTCATGAGGCATATATTTTTGGGAGCGACAGGGGTTTTGCCTTGAGTTTGGTTCTCCATTTTGTTCATTCATCTAATACTGATATGTACACATGCACGACGTTACAAAGTGGGCCCTTCTCTAAGGTCTAATTATCCCACGGGAACCCACCCAAAGAAGTGGTCAGGGAAACGGGATTACCCTCCAACTGGGCTGATATTTTGGACTTGAGTTGTCCAACATCCCAGTTAGCAAACAGAAAGCGCCCAGAGAGCAGGCCGGCTTCTGAACTTGCCAGCCATACCGAGAAATGAGCAGGAAGTTGAACTGCAACTGGTTAGCGATTGATCCCCATCATGTGCTGTCACTTTCCAACTTACTAGTGTCGAGAGTCTGCTCGAGCTCTAATTTGCTCTTCTCGTAAAGGGCAGTGCGAACAATTCCGGGGTGCAAGATGAACACCTTCAACTCTGGATGCTCTGCAGCCAAATATTCGTAGAAGCGAGCAGTCGCCAGCTTCGAAGCAGAATAAGCCGAGACCTGTGACATGAAGGGGACTGATGTGGGTAGAAACGCCAGGCCAGTGGAATAGCCAATAATTGTGCTGCCATCTTTCTTGTATGGGAGGAATGCACGAGCCAGAACATAGTTGCCTTTGACATTGATCTATGTAACGTCAGCGCTGCTTTTCGAGCTCCCTCAAAGTGTGCAGACGTACCTCGAATGCCTTCCACCATTCTTCAGCATCGCTATCCGCGATGGGGCTTGGGCTTGGAAGGTAACCAGCATTCGCGACAAGAACATCCCAGGAGCCAATTTCCCTGGCAGCTTGCTCAACAGCTGAGGTGTCTACAACATCTGCAACGTGAATTGAAACCTTCAGACCAGTGTGGGCCTTCTCGGAGATGCCTCTAGTTTCTTCCAACGTTCGTTTGGTGCGGCCGAGGATGTGAATCGTGACTGCTCCAGCTTGGGCAAACGCATCGACGACCTCTCGTCCGATACCTTGACCAGCACCTGTGATAACGATGGTTTTGCCAGCTTGGGATAACTCGGGGCGTTTTGGATCGATGGCATCGTAGGTTTCGTTATGCCATTCGGTCACTGGGGCTGGATACGGTGGCTGCATTTCGTTGTTGGATGTTGGATGTTGGACGTTGTAGGGCGTGAGAATGTGAGTATTGGATATGGTGACAGATGAGAAGTCGCTGTGGACCGAAGTTATTTATGGTGAAACTAGTGAGACAGTCTCGACACTGAAGATCCTGCCGGCTTCTTATAGTTAACATCGTGCAGAAGAATCACCTGACTTCCAAGTTAATTTGATAGAAACTCCCATGAGTTTATCAGACCCGGGCGATGGGGGTAGTCAAGCACTGACATACTGTCCTCATTCATCAGCTCTTGATACTTGTGTGAATAGGGTATGGCGCCATGACACTTGCACACCGCGTTTCTTTTCCAGGCACAGCTTCCCAAGACGCAGAGAGACCATTAGGTAAGAGGGAGAGATATTCAAGTATTCAGTTGGGGCTGAAAAGACGCACTGTGGACTTTTCGTATAGTAGCCCTGTGTAGACCCATCGCTACATCGAAGTCGAAAGCGACGGACAGGGGCATAACCCTGGTCCGCACCCTAGGCCAAAAGTGGCACAGCGCCAACCCGTTCGTATCCCAATTTTGGTAGACGCGCCGTATTTCATGACTGACTTCAGAGTGTGATATACGCAGCATCTAATCAGGAATTAGTATTTCTCAGCTGCTCAACGTCACTATAGCAATGCTTGGTCATATTAAATTGTTGCTTCGACATACTGGGACGATGCCAGGCATATTTAGACCCGTCGTCGCCTCCAGCTGGCCTTTGACGACGATATCATCGCACAGGCGCTGGACATATCTTACACTTGTCTAAACATGTCGCTTAATAGCCTCGCGCAGGCACTGAAATCGTTGCACAAGCCTGGGCAGCCATTCATTGTAGCAAATGTCTATGACGTTCTCTCCGCCCGAGCCGTTGCCTCCCTACCCAGCTGCAAGGCTCTTGGAACAGCCAGCTATTCGATTGCCAGCCTAAACAGTACAGCAGACGACGACTTAGAACTTGAAACTAATCTTTCGGCAATCAAAGGCATTGCTTCTGTCGCAAAAGAGTTCAACAAACCTTTGACGGTTGACATCCAAGATGGATACGGAGATCGCCTCGAAGAAGCGATAGCCGCGCTGGTTGATCTTGGAGTGGTTGGAGTAAATTTGGAAGATTGCGATAAGTTGAAGAAGGAGCTTTACTCCCCAGAAGCGGCAGCGGAACGGGTGAGAAGCGCGTTGGCGATAGCACAGAACAAGGGAGTTCCGGACTTTGTGGTAAATGCCCGTTGCGACGTGCTAGTGAAGGGAGGCACTTTGGAAGATGTCCTCCAACGTGGCAAACAATACATTGCTGCAGGGGCAACAACAGTATTTGTTTGGGGCGGGAAGCGAGGTGTCAGTCGACAGGAAGTACAAAAAATGGTAAAGCAATTTGACGGCCGCCTGAATGTCATGCTGATCCTGGGACCAAATGGACTGGGCGTTGCACAGCTTAGAGAATTAGGGGTGGCAAGGATCAGTGTTGGACCACAAATCCAGATCAAAGCTATGGAGGGATTTGCGAGGGAGGCGGATAAGATATTGACGGAGTGATGTCGGCAGACGCAATAGCCCAAGTGGATGGATTGTGTTAGGATTGACAGCCTCCGGGATGCTAATAAGAAGTACAAATCTTTGTTTCTGTATGCAATGCAGGTTCAATAAGAAGTAGAGAGCCGAGCAGCTTGAATGTGGTGGATTCTTGTGATTAATGATGTTGAAGCCGGGATAAATTGAGAAGTCCTTGACGATGCCAATCATACCCTGCCTACACACGCAGATTGTTAGTATCGGCGTCCTGCTGCCTGGAGCACTCGCCGGTCTGGTCGGCAAATATCACTGTGCTCCGTAGTGTCTGTCAAGTGATCATCTGTATGTAGATTATTATTTATTAGCATGTTGTTTGTTTGCCAGTAGTCTTGGTTGGTTGGATCTTTTCAGTTTGAGAAATAAAAAATTTCTGAAAAAATGAAGAGAGTGGGATTCGAACCCACGCGGGTTGCCCCATCAGGATACGTAGTGTTAAGATTTGACCTTAACCTGACGCCATAACCAACTCGGCCATCTCTCCGTTGGCCTGTTTGTTTGTATCAAACAGGAATTGTTGGGAGCAAATCCGTGAGTTTGATATAAGTATGTGATTTTCTTCAGACTTACAATTTGAGGAGCCCAGCTTTTAGTTGGCACGCTAGGTGTAACTAAGCCTAGCGTGCGACTTGGCATCAAATGACGGCAGAGGGGTGCGTGTACCGAAGTGTGGATCAACCCTCGAGATAAGTGAGCGGCGATCAAACGATCTTAGAAGCACCACGCTTCGGTTTCACAAAGCCTGAGGTAGAGTCCAAACGCATCACATTATTCGCTTTGCAGCGCTCCATTCTATACTTTGGCCTAGGAATGGTATGGATGAGCCTAGGGTGTGAACGGGACAGTATCACCTCGGCCGAATTGGGAGTGAGTTTGGGACTGATTTACTCATCCTGGAGCCCATAGCACCGTCGACCTTGTCACTATTGCACTCTTCCGAATCATCGCCTGTCCGTGCTTTGCTCGCTGCCTTTATCGGTTGCATCTTGGCTGAGGACAGCTTTGGCTTGAATCGCGTCTCCACTTCATTGCCAAAATATCCCAGACATGACTTTGCCCACGCCTCGAACTCGAGCAAGCGGTGAATATTTTAGCAGTTTGGCCCCAATCGTGGTTTGAACGGATATACTGTCAGTTGAGGGTCTTCCACGAGTACTGCAAGACCTCGCTACTGCAAATGAAAGGTCACAGATCCTACGAGACTCGATAATGGAAACCCGAATGCCGCTGGTTTACGCTCTCGGTTCAAATGGTGCCGGCCAGCTAGGCGTAGGGCATGTCAATGATCTCACGAGGGCGGAGCAGTGTGTTTTTAGGCCTAAGCATGGCGCGCTCAATAGAAGCGGACAAGACCTATATGAAGGGGATGAGGTGAAGAAAATAGTCGCTGGTGGCAATCACACCCTGGTACTAATGGAGAGTGGGAGAGTATTCGCGGCGGGAAGGAATGCTGATTGGCTGCTTGGGTATTCGGTTGATCATCAAAATCAAGATGTGAGAGGGGAGTTTGAGGAAGTTGACTTCTCGGCGTTTGAAGAGATTGTTCTTTATTCTAGCAGCGGCGAATGGAAAATGACGGGTATCGCGGCGACCTGGGAGGCTTCCTTCTTTGTCCTCGATCAGCAAGTCGTCCTCTCATGTGGCTCTGGTGCAAAGGGCGAACTTGGACTTGGAGCTGAGGTCCATTCGTCACATACGTTAAAGAAAGTCTTCGAAGTCGAGGCAGGTGTGCACATTGTCGACATTGTAGCCTGTATGGGTCATGTGGTGGTGATCACTTCTGATGGGTCCATTTTTGGTTGGGGAAGCTGTCGAAAGGGCCAGCTTGGTGATGGTGTTCGGGGTGAGAAGATCTTGTGGACACCGAAGAGGCTTGGTGACGGCATATCATTCAACGTTGAAAGAGCCCTGGCCGGTCGAGAATACACTGTATTGATTTTCTCCGACGCTCAGCCTGTTGTTTGGGGCAATACCAAGTACTTCAAAGCGGAGGATTTAGATATCCTAGGGCAGAACGAGATTGTTGTTTCGGGGTGGAGTTCAATCCACTTATCTACCTCGACAACGACATTCTTGCTCAGAAGCGTCGGTAGGAATGACCGAGGCCAGCTTGCATCAAACAATATTCCTCCACTCCGAACTCTAGCAGCCGGAAGTGAGCACTGTGTCGGGGTCACCTCGACAAGAGCGGTAATTGCCTGGGGATGGGGTGAGCATGGTAACTGTGGCGAGCAGGTCGACGATAAGGGCAATGTGGTGGACCGTTGGAACTGCATTCCTGTTCCTGATCTAGAGGACGGAATAGTTGTCAAAGACGTCGCTGCTGGCTGCGCTACCACGTTTATAATTTGTGGGCGAAGCGGATGAAGGCTACCACCGGGAGGGCTTGATTTCTCTCAATCAAAGATTCCTCGGACTTGTGAGAGTCGCTGTGTTGGAGCAATCTCATGCGGGAAAGATCTAATGGGTGGCACTTGGTCCTGCTGTGGTGGGAATGAATGTGATTCTGAGTCACGAATCCTTCGTACTGAGCTTGAAGCCGAAACGTCCTCAGCCGTGTTATCCCATGTAACAATATCGGCCTCTTCTTCGAAGTTTGGCTCGTCCCATTGTTGATCATCATCGTCAGCAGGGATAAACAGACTGTCGGGATTAATGCTGGCAGAGGGTGCTGGGGCAATGTCCTGCGCGTCCCTTTTGGCTAGTGGCGGCTGAGCAGAGTCACGGAACGAGATTCGAGGCGGTGGTGGCATTTCTGCAGATGTTGTTGGCCGCTTAGCTGTAACAGCGTTTGATCTTTCGGTAGCCACATGGTTCTCTGTTGGTCGAGATGCGGGACGCATGGAGATCTCGCGTGCTGGTGTGCTTGCATGCGAAGTAGTTGGGACATTGCTTGTTCCTTTAGTCATCAGTGTGAACTCTGCAACTAGACCACTGCTCTCATAGCTGATCTGCATCGGTCGGTTGCCACGCGAGTACCTGGCCGTTACTTGGACACGCATGGCTTCTGCATGAGCGACAATGGCTCGAAAATCTTTCACCATAGTGCCGATGTGCAAACCTTCCTGCACATCGAATTCATCGAAGTCTTTTCGTTCAAGAGCGACCGAAGTATGCATTGGTTGCTTGAGAATTTCTCTCCCACTCTGGATTTTCTCCGTGTAGCTTGTAAACGTAACTTTGTCATCCTTGTAGAACCAATCTAGCTGGTCGGTCTTTGGGCCGAAATATTCAACTACTTCTCTGAGTGTGCGGGACGACACAGTCCAATGATTGGTAGCGCCAACCCGATCGAATGTAGCGTGTAGGATCTCACCAGATTCATAAAAGAGTCGATATGTCTTGATGACACCTTGTTTACAGTTGAGCCTGAATACCAGGCGGCATTCAGCTTGATCGGGATTTGCTTGGAGCTCGCATTCACACGTCTCAAGGGCCGTATCTTTGTCCCGCGATTCTGCAAGCCGGCGTTTAAAAATTGATAAAAGGGCCTGTTGTTATGTGAGAGACAGCTTACTTGGAATCTGTGATGTACATACTCGAATTTGGACTTTACACGTCCAGACTCGCGGCGGATTCTGACCCGTCGAGGTCTTTGATCCAGGTGAAAAATGGTATTTCTGGAAGAATGCCGAATTGAGTATGAAAGCCGCGTGAGTGGTCTTTGATATATTGAGACTTGAAAGGCGGAGCTGAACATATTAGCTGGCAACGAGATGTCTCCGGGTTGGACTCACGAATTGAGATGTTGCTTCAAGGGAGACATCTTCATCAAACTTCGCTAAGCAGTTCAGAAGTTCGTGAAAGTGGCCAACGCCACTGGATAGAACGGTGAACAGGAAAGTTGGCATGTTTGAGTTTCATGAAGCGTGAGTATGAGTTTCGAATATCCCAGGCGGGTGCCGGGATGCGGTATCCAACGATGTTTCTTGAAGTTCCTTTCCCAATTTGGCGCGACACGATCTGGGCAACAGACGCGTAAAGTGGATGACGTCAAAGCCTGTACACATCCAAATTCTCAAAGATTCATGGTTCAGCCACGTGAGTATCAGTGTATCTCTTGTTGTTTATCATCAACAGACATTTACCGAATCAGTGTTAGGTAGTATCGCGCTACCCATCGTCGAGCTTTCTCACTTGCAACGGATCTTTTCCATGATAGTTCCATCTTATCAATCGTTCCCATCGCGCTTTTCCAACACGGACCGTGCGTGATGGCTGATCAGTACGAGGGCAACACCTTGCCCGAAGAAATCTTGTCACTCATTTGCCAGGAACTCGGGGGTGATGGTGACTTCGGCTCTCTTTACAGATGTGCTAGAAGCTCTAAATCATTTGCAGATCCCGCGCTGAGGACAATGTACCAGTCAGTCGCAGCATCATCGAACTTTTGTGCCCACTCTTTCTGACTTCTACAGATTGCACCAAAATTCTCCAGCTTTCGAACAGAAGGAATACCTGGACATTCAACAACGTCCGGTCAACTTTGGTATCAGAGCTGCTGAGCAAGCTGAGTTCTTTCGCAAGTGGACTTTACTGTGGCGATCGATTACTCTCTCCAGTTTGGATGATATGAATTGCTACAAGCCCTATTGTCGCTATATCAAGACGCTGGACTTTCGTAATTTGTCATTCATGCTCGAAGACCAAAAATTTGTGGGCGCTGTAAGGAAGGCATTCTTCGCCGGTCCTCTGCAGCCTTTCTATTTTCCCAAAGAAGAATATAATAAGAAGGTTGTGGATGTGGTGGCCACTGTTAACGCGATCGGAGATGCGGTAACAGCCAAGACTAATTTATTGGAAGAGATCGACGGGCATATTAGTCCTGGGTTTCTCCCTAGATGGATTTCACGTTCGCCTAAACTACAATCTTTGGTTTTGTGGAAAGGGGAGGCTCTCGCTAATGGAGCTGGAGAGTCAATCGCACAGCACTGTGACCAGTTTCGAAACTTGACTATCCATGACTGGCTATCCCCGGACGCAGACGAATCGTTAGCTACCTTCCTCAATGAGCTTCCAACAAATACTCTGACCTATTTTGAGATCATAAGCCAGAACGAAATTGGGAAGCTCTCCTTTCAAGCACTCGGACACCACAAATCATTGCAGCAACTGGATCTGGGGAACCTCAATCGAGAAGCAATACTGAATTTGAATGCTTTGAAAGCTTGCACTGAGATCCACACTTTGAAACTTGACGACTACTTTGGAACAGTCCAGCTCGAGGCATTAAACAATGATGTCTTCATTGAAGTTGTCGAATGGCTAAGTTCTTGTCGTAATCTGCGCGATCTCAGGTTGAAAAAGTTCTTTGACGGACCGGCAATCCTCAGCCGTGTCCTTTACTCGCCAACCGTCAAATTAACAACACTTTCCCTAGAAGGTTATACCGTGCGACACACGAGCGCGCAATTATTCCACAGTGCACTGTCGGAGCAACAGTCCTTGGAATCTGTCTTTCTCAAAGGAAATGGTGAGGACACCACACCGGATGACCTGCAGATCATGGTGGAAGGCCTTTGCAACTTGAGAAACCTGCGCGAGCTGGTACTGAAAGACGTATCGGATGAATTTTCAGAAGAACATATAATCTCCCTGGCACTTGGTCTTCCACTACTAGAGGAATTTTGGACCAGTGGTGGTGAAGTATCAGCAGACATTCTTCCACCTCTTGCCCATCTCAAGCACTTGAAGAATCTCAATCTGTACGCCCTGACTCGGTTTCCAATGGATGCAATTATCGACTTTCTCTCAATTCTTGATCCACAGGGTCAGAGAGGATTTAATCTTTCTCTGATGGCTGCGGATCCTGAGTGGGATCTAACTGAGATGGAGCAAGACATCATACGAGAATACATTCGAGCGAACCTTGACGGACGCTTTGATTTTGTTTTGTGGCGCGAGGCTGAGCTAAGTGATAGCGACGATGACTTGTGAAAATCAGCTAATTAGCGGCCACTGATAGCTGTTTGTTCTTCTTTTGCGTCCAATGCTTTCACCAAAGATCCTTCTAAGACTTGACAGAATTGCCACACATCAACGAAAGTGTTGTACAATGGAGCTGGAGCAACTCTGATGACATCGGGTTTTCTCTCGTCAATGACGACACCTTCGGCCTCCAAAATCTCGAGAACATGGTCGAGTAAGCCAGGAGCAAGACGAATGCTTATCTGAGCACCGCGCTCTTGCGAGTTCCTAGGTGTAATGATCTCAAATGAGCCTGGCCTTTTCTCCTGCACGAGGTCAAGAAATTGTTCCAGATAATTTGTCAGTCTGATGGATCTTTGTCGCAGATCCTTCATAGAGGTTTCGTTGAATATCTGCAAGGACGCGACAACTGCGGATAAATCGAGGGCGCTAGGATTGGAGAGCTGATATCCAGCTGCCCCAGCACGAGGAATGAAATCTGTCAATGTCAGCATCAAGGGAAACCTTCTAGAATCGACTCACCGTTGGTCATTTGGAATCTGCCACTCTTGTCATCTCCCCACCATCCAGAGAGACGAGGCCAAAACTTTCCGGTTGATTTTGCCATATCGACTTTGCCAAACCTTTCGTTGACGAAAATGCCAGCCATTGACCCTGGTCCAGAATTAAGGTATTTATAAGTACACCAGGCAGCAAAATCGACATCCCAATCATGCAACTGAAGATCAATATTTCCAACCGCGTGTGCACAGTCCCAACCAATGATGATCTTATGAGAGTGCGCATGAGCTGTGATTTTTTGGATATCAAAATACTGGCCTGTGTAGAACTGTATTCCTGGAAGGAGGATGAGGGCCAGCTCCGCTGAGTGCTCGTCAATCTCTCGCAAGATCTGATCTGTTGTTAGCAGCGGAGATTTTGGATCAAGGGGCTCCAGCAAAATCATGGCTTCCGCGGGATCCAAGTCGTGGTGCTTTATCTGTGACTCAATTGCATACTGCCTTCATCAGCATGATTTCCTCACCAGGGAATCAGTGGATCTGGGGTGTCATTACATGATCACTTGGAAAGGCTTTGCCCTCGAGCAGAATTTTATATCTTCCTTCACCCTTTTTGCTTGGACGATAGAAGCTCGACATCAAGATATGAAGGTTAGCCGTGAGACTCCCCATTACAGCAACCTCAGTCTCGAGAGCTCCAACAATTGGAGCCATAAGCTGAGCGGCATGGTCATCCACATCGAGGAAAGGTCGCAGCGGTGAGTCTGAATGTTCAACAAAATGGCCTGTGACGGCTTTCGTTCGCCATTGGGTTAGAAACGCATTGATCAGATCGGCTGTCCGCTTGGGTTGAAGTCCGAGTGAGTTCCCACATAGATAAGTAGATGGTTGTGATGACAGCTCGTCTGGTGCTTTGGCCAAGGTAGGCCGTTTTAGATCTGCAAGAGTCGGTATATAGAAATCTTTCCGGAAACGAGATAGAGGGTCAGCGGCATCCAGCTGGTGGGCTGTAGCTTTGGAAAATCGCTCCGACCGAGTATCGGCCATGGTGTTTGGCTCTCCAGAACCAGCCCCTCAGCCTTGCGAGTTTCTACCAGGTTTGGAGCAGTTGGGCAGGGCTTTAGAATTCTTCTGTCCTGTAGCAATGTATATTTTTTTTCAAAGTAGGGAAATATTAGTATTGGACCACAGCAGAGATAGTATCTATCACAAGCCACCAATACCCCCTTTCACAGTTCACAGCAGAAATGGAAAGTCTCTGACTCCCGCAGATAAATTTTGGTGGTGGATGCGGGGAAACCAAATTTCCGAAGTCAAAGCACATGAGGGAGAATTGTCATCAATCCGAAGTTTTTCCGTTCCGCCTATATCGGTTTCCCCAACTTGCGTCGCATTATTTATCGTCCACCAGACAGACATATACGACGCCTTGCATTCAGAGACGTGAAATCTTTCTACACTGAATTAACAGAAACTACTAGTCATTCGCCACCTAGAGGATGTCGCAGTTTCCTCTCAGACTTGTCTTTCGAGCCACGCGGCCACTTCAGCGCCATCATGACCCGAGGTCCTATTTCCAGGCTTGCCGAGCTATCAACACCCATTCTTTTTCACAAGCACCTCGACGGACACGGGCGAACTCCTCTCACGACCCATTGCACCAATGGTCCCGGAAATTCTCAAATACCGCAATTGTTCGGGCTACGGTAGTGCTTCAAAATCCACGTGTGGACGACGATGGCGTTGATATGTCCATCGAGATATCAGACCGTGCTGCAAAAGTAGGTTTTGCCTCTATAGTAGTGAGAAAGTTCATTTGACCGATGTATATGTGCAGCGCCTCAAGCAAATTACGAGTGCACCTCCCCAGAAGAACACATTAACTTCGTCATCCTCCTCCTCAGACTCCCACCTCCGTGTGACCGTCACTTCTGGCGGCTGCCACGGCTTCCAATACTTGATGTCGCTAGAAGATGGCTCAAAGATTGATCAAGAAGAAGACACCGTGTTCGCCGCTGAGCCCTCAGGAGACGCCCGTGAGAAGGGGAAAGCAGAGGTTGTCATGGACTTGCCGTCCCTAGAGCTTCTCAAGGGCAGCACTGTCGACTTCACGACCGAGTTGATCGGGAGCCAGTTTAAGATTGTTGGAAACCCGAGGGCGAAAAGTAGTTGCGGCTGTGGAACAAGTTTCGATATAGAGTGAGGAATCTGGATTGAAATGCTGACTCTGCTCTATTATAACAATCATTCAACAATTTTCGCTTGTCTACCGGTTCCCTACAAGTACTGCAACGCAACCAGTCTCAGGCCACGCCATATTCAGTCCTTTCAACCTCTGAGAGAAAGCACATTTGTACAGATATATCCTGGCAGGATAGCTCCTATTGACTGAGTGCCCACCTAGCAGAAAGCAGTATCCACTGATGAGCGACCGCTTCATGGCATCGAAAGTTATCACTCACACGAACGCAGCCTATCTGTTTCCTGCGTATGAGCTGTACTGAAATACATATTTGGTGTGTTGTTATTACTCTACCAAATCGAGCTATGCCGCATCCCCCGCCTCCCTCCCCAATATTGCTACTTACTTAGTATGGAGAGCACCAAGGATAAGCAAGTCAGATATCAACGAGGCTTTCGGCGACCCACCTAATCGATATTTGATTCGGATCACTGGTTTGGCATATTATGTGCCACAATTATTTCGATGGAGGTCCTGGGCCATCTTCCTAACTCGGGACACACGCGGCCCTTGGTTGCTAGTATGTGAGAGATGGACTGCAGACGCGGAGCATGCCCGGCAGTGTTTAGACAGATGCGATGGCTATCTCTTTGGTGCCCCAGAGAATTTCAGGCCATCGGATTCTGCACAAGGCTTAAGCGGTCTTGGTAACATATGTAGGATAGTATCCAAGTTTTCATTTACATCATTTTAAGAATTGGCAGACTCCCATGCAGTCATTGATGATACCAGAATACGTGGCTAGTAGAAACAGCCCCAGTACATCTGTCCTCCCAATACAAACATGCAAATAGCATGGCTTTTCTGCGATCTAGTTTCACAAGCATCCATCTTAGAGCCCTTCTAATAAACACATCCTCCCGATTTGTCTCACTCTCCGACAGTCGGAGTCGAGTCGCTAATTTGGACATTGAACGCCTTGGTAGCCTGGCCATAACTAGTCTTGACAGCCTCGCTGGCGTACACTCTCATGCCCTTCTCATAAGCCGCCGTCAGACCGTCAGCGTAGCCACCCGCGTCACGGAGCAATCCACCCAGCAATGCGGAGTCCCTCACGGCCGTATTTGCACCAATTCCACCCACGGGCGTCATGGAGTGTGCCGCGTCTCCAATAACGGTCACTCTAGGCACATTGGGCCATTCAGGCACGCCGGTCGGGGTCGAACAGGTGATTTTCCAAAATGCGGCTTCCAACTCGTTCATCTCGTCGAATAGCGGCTTGAAGCGTGGGTTCCAATCCGTTGTCAGCGACTTCGCGATATCAGCCGTTGTCTTCCCGACGATGCTATAGTCGTCGTTCGGCGCCTTGATCACACCGGGTACGCCCACCATGGTCCACCCAAACTCGACCCTGGGGTCGTCCATGTCGTTAGGCCTGACGTTGGTGATGATATAGAGCCTGCCGTCGGGATTCACATCGTCGACGACCCTGAATACGCCTTCACCGAGAGGCTTGAAAGCCGTCGTGGGTGCCTGTCCGTGGATACCTCTAGCGCCAAGGTCGTAGACCTTGAGCAGACCACCGGAAACTTTTTTGGCGATGGTAGACTTGAGTCCATCGCCGGCGACAAGGAGCGAGCCCTCAACAGACTTCGAGCCATCCGCGAACACGGCCCGTACCCCATCGTTCGTCAATTCATACCCAGTGACGTGCGTGTTGAAGTGTACGAAGTCCTCACAGCCCTCTAAGAACAAACGCCTCATCTCGCCTCGCGCAATCCCGACAATCTTCCCATCCCGCGATCCGAGCCTCATGTCCTCTTCGGTCACCTCAGCCGTGAGGGCGTCGAGCGCGACGAATCCGCTGCCGCCCGTCTTGCCGCAAGTGTCGTAGAAGCGCTTGAACGATGGCGGATCAAGCACTGATTCAATCGCATCGAGCCCCTCGCGCGACATCCGCAGTCGGCAACCTTGCCCGCGGAAGCTGAGCGATGCATCGCGCTCAAAAATCTGAAATGGGATGTGAGACCGCAGCAGCGACCGCGCAAGCAGTAGTGAGGCCAGCCCCGCCCCTGAGATCAGGATTGGTTTCTGTGCCATGGTTTGTTCGTATATCCTGAATAATCTGCTCGTAGCTTTCACTTGCATGAGAAAATCCGATGTGAAGGTTGTTGGAGTTAGATTGACGTTCCTAGTTTTATGTAGAGCGAGCAAACTGGAGACCTGAGGACGATGACAGAAAATTTGACGGTTGGGGGAATACTTGTTACCTTGAACGCCGATCTCCTCTGTTGAAATAGAAAATAAGGGCATGAAGCGAAACATCCATCTAGAGAGTGCCTCATAGTCTACTCATAGATATCTCGAAAGGGCGAATGCCTTTCCCACCATGGCGCCATTTCCAAGCAAAAGAACTAATTGTTAATTGGTGAATCATCTGTATCAATGTGGACACCATTATCAATGTCGTCAGCTTAGAGCCAACGGAGGCGGCGATCTCACAGGCACCCGCTTGAGTCCCTTGTCCTTCGGCCCTACCTGGCGCCGAAATCGCACCCAATGACCTCCGAATAACTGGGAACGGGTTCTGTAAGCACAACTAGATCTCAGGTACCAGTCTACCTATTCGAGGGCTAACCATCGATTGGGGAGTTGATGTTGGAAAGGGGTCTTGCTTGCGACGGAGTGTGGGATGTGGATCAGTCTAGATCTTGAAAAGGGGAATGTACCAACTTCCTAGGTCCCAAGCAGACGAGGGCTGGGAAGGTGAGGGCCAGTGGAACACGTTGTATTCAGTCCTGCCAACTAAGGATGGGTCTATGTAGAATATTATCAAAAAGAATGCTGTACGCAGTTTTCTCCCCAGGATCCACAGCATATGTGTAAGTTAAAGTTGTCAAGTTGAGGCTCGTAGGTGAGATTTCAAAATCCCAAGATCTCCAACACTTGGGCTCCCTGCAGAATGCTAGGAATGCCAGCAGATGTCTAAAATGTAGGTGCACTCAACCTGCTGGTTTATAGAGCAGGTCACTCCAACTTAGGCCATCCTGCAACTGGGACTGCGAGGGGCGGTCGTGTTTTGCTGATGATTCCGGCATTTTGTATGCTTCTTCGAGTTTGGCGGTAGCCTGGTCTGATCCAGATCCGTCATACCCGCCGCCTCCTGTGCTGTGTTGTCCCACCGTCAAATCAATCTCATCTTCACTTTCAGATACGGATGGCGCGCTCGATATCCAGGTTCTGCCATCGTTGACCAGCGCTTGCAGTTCGCCTAAGAGCTCCTCATTCTCCGATTGATATTGTGCTGACTTCAGATTTCTCACTGCCTCCACGTCACCCTTGGCCACTTTCCTGCATTCTTCTAGGGAAATTGCCACGGTTTTTTCCATACGAATCTCGCTCGCCATCCGTTTCACAGTGTCGGCAACTTGACGAATCCTCTTTTCGAACATGATGAGACGCCTCTTCCTCGAGCGTCGCAGCTGCTGCATCTCATGACGAACGAGAGCGCTAGCAATAAGCTCCTCTGCATAATCTCCGCTGAATCCTGCGGTTTTGAATGCGGCTTTGAAGGTATCGATCTGATCGTCCAAATTTACATTCACTGTGAGAGAGCTGGAGTCGGAGAGAAGTGCTAAATTTGCGTTCATCAATTCAAAGACGAGTCTAGTGTAGCGAGTCTTCATCTGGATTACAGTGAGCACCTCTGACACATAGCTTTAGCACAGTGAGAACTTTACAAGCATGGTCGCAGCATCGGCCTTCGCCACAGTCGCCGGGTTCGAAACATTGGATTTATTCCGAAGCAGGTACCTCGAGCCACCGTCTGGCTTTTGAGCTGGATTCTGAGAGGGCATAGGTAGACTATTGATATCTGTGGCCATAAGGCGGCTGAGTCCTTGTTGCGTTTTTTCGAAGTCTCGACGGTTGCCAGGACCTATAAGCGGCTGACGGAAGGGGATCATCATTTGGGGTATTTCAAAGTGGGATCAAACAAAGAAATGTGGCGTACAAACGATGTAAGGCTCGTCTTTGAATATCTCCTCTGACCATGAGACTAGACAAGGAACAAGATTCTCTTGCCAAATGAAGAGAAGCTCTTGATGATATGCATGCTTTCTCTCGTAGGTGAGATGAACAGAGTCGGCCGAAGGTTTTGAGAGTAAAGTCACAAAACCCTTTTCGGTGCAAGGACCCTTTATTTTGGATGAAATTTCCATCAATGCACTCTGGATTACGCTCCTGGGACAGAGTAATGATGCGCTAGAAATCAATTCAACGGTCTCAGAGCACCGAAAGTTTCAGAATCTTATGAGTCAATCATAATCTGAGGTGTACTGAGGTCTCTTTCACGGGGCCGTTCGGCCTGCTCGATTCATCGGACCCCAATTCTCGCGTGGATTAATCTGATATCTCACCAACTTCCCACGATTCTTTTCCTTGCCTAGCTTTTCATCAAATACAATATTGAGCTTGGCTGGAGCGACATTGGCTGAGAGTTGTGGCGAACCGCTTTCAGAACCTGTCGTCACTTTGGTGGACCCCTCACCTCCATTGGTCTCACCCGATCCATGTGATGTCTCATTCTTGTCCGGCCCGTCCTCGGGCTTTTCGTGTTCCAGTCGATATAACATGCCTTGCAACACTATCTTCAGATCTTCCTTCGACTCACATCTTGAGATCTGTGCTTTGCTACTGTCCTTCAAGTCCGACACAAAGCTTCTCTCGGTGCCACGAAGCTTGGCCAGGATGTTCCACCCTGGGCTCCCTTTCTTCACTGCGCCATCCTTGATGGGAGCTTTGGTCCGCATAAACTCTCGCATGACCTCCCAGAGAATATCCCAGGGAGCGTTAGTCTTCATACTTCCTGCCTTGCAATGTGAGCGGGTTACTCGGTAGCCTAAGCTACGTATAGCTCCTCTAAATTGATCCTCGGGAGGCGTTGAGCAATGTATAACCTTGGCAAGGGTGGTGGGCATAAAAAATAATGGTGCCGGATCAATTGCTGCTGGAGACATACGAGGGATGGTCCGGGGATCTGGAGAAATAGGCTCGTTCTGCGTAGCAGTGCTGTTTCCGTGAATTTCATCTGACTCTAGTGACAAGTCTTCTTCAAGTGCTAAGGTAAGCATTCCCTGAAGCCGCTCAACAGTACCGTAGATCGATTTGTCGAGGGTAGTTACTCTGTCAAGCATTCGTTTGACGAAATAGGGATGATGCAATGGTCCAGCCCACATTGGACCTTGCAGATGTGTCCTGCTACCACAGTGGTCGCAATTTGGACCAGTTGTTGGAGCTTGCGCAGAGGAGAACTTATAAAAAGTGTCACCGTTTTTAGCTTTCTGAACTTGGTTGCGCAGAAGGGGCTGTGTAGTCCAGGATCCGCAACCGTGACCACAGCTATACACAGCCATTGATGTTCCTGGAAGAAGTTTCACGTCTTGCGGCCTTTTGTGAACTCGTACGAACAGACGTGCGTAATAGTCGATGTAGAGCGAAAGCAGTGGTTCAATGGCGAGCCCATACTTTGCCGCAGACATAGCGATCGCGTTGAGGATCAGCCGGAGGCCACCTTCATGGGAGTGTGGACCTTTGACAGGAAGTCCGCCATACAGTGCATATGTCTTCTCAGGATATCCAGTAGAAGCAAAAACGCCTGCATCAGTGCAAGTCACACACAGCATGCCTCCATCCTGGATAGACTGAAGGCTAGCATCAAAGAATGGTGCAGCTGTGCCGTATGGATCAAGATCAACAACATCAAAGCGATGAACATATCCCTCTGACTGCTTCTGGTGCTCATTGCCGACTTTGCTGTACATGAAGGCTCGAGCGTCTCCAAGATTCGAATGGACTTTCTCCTTGACTCCATTATGGTCAATATTAGTTTCGATACTTCTGACTGCTTCTGGGGAGAGGTCATTTGCAACTATGTTTGTAGCGAAAGGGATTTCCTTGGCGTATCTAAATGCACGGAGTCCAGTTGCTGACAACGCATCCAGTATGGTGAAGGGAGTCTTTCTTGATCGGGGTGCCGTCGCTTCTTTGGCCTGTTCATCCTCTTGCAATTCCGGATTGGATCGATCGTTATTTTGATCACTGTTGATACGTGCACTAATAGTAGTAGAGTCATCACCGCCATTTAATTGTGCGACTGGCAGGTCATCCTCTCCTTCCAGAGCTTCATCTACTCTGGGTCGCTTTGAAGGGTCGGCCGTATCATCTGTAGCAACCTGATCCTCGAGATCGTCAGCTTTGCGCTTTCGAGAGTTCTCCTGTGCTGGTACCGGTTCTTCATTGCTCAGTTCCAGGCCCTTGGCTCTGGCGTGTTGCCTTTTCTTGTCTCGCTTGTTCTTGCCAAATTTTTGGCTAAGACGGGCGGATTTTTCTAATATCGCGCCTTCCCCATAGATAGTGATTGCGAGAACGGTTAGATCTCGATTAAATTGCTGGATTGGATTGTAAAAGACTGCTTGATTGCCCTCATCGTTGTTTTTGACTTGCTTGCTTGGCGCTGGTTCGCTTTCGGCTCCATACGGGGCAAGAACTGAAGCCAATCCCTCCCGGACACGCCGATATTTTTTGTCACCTATAGTGACAACATCAGCCGTGCCACTGCCACTCATACTGAGTCGACAGGTCTGCGTGCTAAATTCCTTTCTAGCAGTCAAATGGCCCGAGATACTTGCGCAAAAAAGAGACAGCCCGAAGTTTTGACGGACACCCGTGTTGCGAGAGATACAGAGAAAGCTCGAAGGTTTCATCGGGGGTTCCCAGAAACCCGACGCCGTGCAATATGAAAAGGAAGGTGTTGGTACAAGGCTCTGCGCAAAACCCTACTTTTTTACGTGAACGTCCCCAGGCCCCGAACATTTAGGACGGAGATTCGATGCCAAGGATCTCATGCACATTTCAAATGACACAACACGAGTTGTCTAATGACAAAAACAAACAGCTGAAGGGAGTCCTGGTGGTTCAAATGGCCTGTCACTATAGTATGTGGGAGAGGAAGCAAGTGTGTGCGTTTATGTTCTGTATGCCTACTCGATAGCACTCGTAGCCTGTAGGTAGATCCTGCCTACAATGGATTCAAGAATGTGAAGACTTTATATTTATGCCAAACAAGGCGCCTTCATGAGACAGTTCTGTTTCCTGGTCTATTTCAGGCACTCTCGCGTAATTAGTGTACCTGGGTAGTTATCGCGACTACCGCAGCTTGTTTTACCTAGGCAGATAAGTAGATTCCAACCAGCTCATCTAGGTCGAGGATTGCAGGCCGAGTTTACTCGGAGCAAGTCATATACCTCCTCAATGGATCTTGGCTGTCTTGAGAGGGCTGTGGCCTTCGGCTGTCGGATCGCTCTATTTCGTCGAGGTGAATTTTTGGGCCACAGTGTCGGAATCTGGTCCATCTAATCATGCCTGAGACGGCCTTGCCGTGCATGACCCAAGCCGACCAAGGGACGGCTGCTCGGAGGAGGGGAGAAGTCGATGCAAATTTCGAGACTAGGGGCAATCAAGAACCAGCAGCAATATGGCTCTTGCAACCTGGCATACATCCAGTTGGTCTGAGAGGGTCGTAGTAATCCTCACCATCCGTGATGTCACTATCAATGTCTTCTGAACGTAGTTTTATGTCCATCGAAGTAACATCATCCTTTCCAGGTTGAGACTTTTCATCCTCACCAGCTGGCGCAAATGCATTCTTAAAGCCTCCCTTTTTAAAGCCACCACCCCCGGAAGTTGAACTCTTCGCGGGAGTCCCAAGTTTTATCTGCATCAAGGGGCCTTTCTCTTCCTTCTTAGGTTGGACTTGTCTCTGCATCTCTTTCATCTCCTTCAATCGCTTCTTATGCTGGTGATCGTAGGATGATTCATGCACCTCGAACTCATTCATACGACTGTAGCCTTTCTGGCATAGAGAGCAGAAGAATGCGCTGCGCGCTTGCTTTGCAGACTGTGTGTTGGCCGGGGGAAGAGTAAATCCTCGCTGCAGAACGGATCATCTAGTCAATACTGCCGATGTGAAGAAACAAGAAAAGCGCAGGCGCTGACAACGAAGGTCACGGTGCGCGCCATGCGGACTTACCGGAGCCATAATGGTAATTCTCTTGTTGAACCGAGTATTAGCTAGAATTCTATGGTTATTCTTGCTGGAGCCGGTCTCACATAAGGTGGGATCACTGATATTGGTGGTCGAATTTGGAAATATACATGCTGATTCTCAAATATCTGGTGATTTCGAGCGTCAGGGACAGGAATGACATACACGTTCGGTGCACGTTGGGTGCACGTGACATGACGAACTGGCTTACATAAGTCACTCTCTCCAAAACAACTTAAACCCCTTTTCTCCTTCTCTGACAAACTACGGAGTACGGAATTATCGAACATGGAGAGCTGAGGCGTTTCAGATCCCAGCTATATCAATGCGAGAATTTCATATTATCTTGGTGTCCTCCTGAAGAATTTGCGTACATGCATAGAACCCTAAATTCATTTTATCATCAATCTTAATGGCATATTTCACGAGCCCCGAGTTTCTTCGGGTGATCCTCCTCCTCATTATCAATGTCGTGCACAGTCAATGGCGGCAATATGTGAATACGATTGTTCCAGCACCATATCTCGACGAAGTCTTCCATGTCCCGCAGGTTCAAGCATACTGGGCTCGGAAATGGTCGCAGTGGGATCCGAAAATCACCACTCCGCCAGGTCTTTATGGCTTTTCTTACCTGGTCCACTCGTTCCGGGCTTACATGGACCCGGGTTTGAAGCCTACCACCAATGAATGGAGATACGTTAATGCTGTGCTCCTCTATCTAACACTGATAGTCCTGTACATTTTGGCGGCCATGGGCAAGAAATCCGTGGTATCGGAAAACGTGCTGCAGCGCGAGTTCAACGTCATTTTATTCCCTTTGCTGTTCTTCTTCTCAGCATTATTCTATACAGACCTGTTCAGCGTCTTCACCGTCGTTTTAGCCCAGACATTCTGGGCAGCGGGCACTTCTATGCAGGGATGGAAGAAATTCCTATTCCAGACCCTTCATTTTTTGGCTGGCCTGTTGTCTCTTACTGCCCGCCAGACCAATATATTCTGGGTGGCCGTTTACCTAGGCGGGCTCCAAGCTGTCGAAACCATCAAGGCGAACGTCGGCGTCGAGAAAATCCATGATCCTCCGGTATCACAAGCTTCTATTAAAGGTTTGATATATCCCCCTGCTTTCCCTAGTATACCTCGTGACCAGCCATGGCTCTAACCAGCATTACAGACGTTTCAAGGACAAGTCTCTCTCTTGCACAATCCGCTTTCTCCATTCTGCCCAAGATTCTGCTAGACCTGTGGCCACATATGCTGCTTCTTGGTTCATTCGCGGCCTTCGTGGTATGGAACGGCGGCGTGGTCCTAGGCGACAAGGACAACCACATTGCAACCATCCACCTAACCCAGATGCTGTACATCTGGCCGCTCTTAATTTTCTTCTCTTGGCCTGTCCTGCTCCCGCTACTCTCCAACCTTCCAGCTCTCCATCGCCAACTACCCGGCCTCATCACCACTGCCACGTTCCTTGCACTCATGTTCAACATCGTCTACTTCAACACTATCGTCCATCCATTCACCCTCGCTGACAATCGACACTACGTCTTCTACTTGTTTGCCATACTGAGGAGACATTGGATAATCAAATACGCAGTGATACCCATCTACTTTGTATGTGGCTGGCTGGCCCTGACCGCTCTGGGAGGAGCACCGGAGTCCCGGCCCAACCAGAAATCCATCCGTATTCTGCACAGCGCCGACACTGTCAGCGTGAGCGACATGCTCGTCTGGCTCGTTGCAACATCTTTGTCCCTCGTAACTGCTCCACTCGTCGAGCCGAGATATTTCATAGTACCTTGGCTCATGTGGCGGCTGGCTATCCCCGAACACAAGCCCGAGTCGAAAGCGCAGCAGAAGTTTTCGCAACTGGACAAAACAAAGAGTGCGACGAAGCAGAAGAAGGCTCAATCTGATTCTCTTCTGCAGAATATATTGAGTTTCTTGGCTTCTTATTCGGCATATATTGAGCTATTGTGGTATCTGGCGATTAATGCTGTGACAGGCTACATGTTCTTGTATAAAGGTTTTGAGTGGCCTCAAGAACCAGGAAATGTCCAGCGATTCATGTGGTAGTGTTTTCATGCTAGCCCATCGCCTTCAACTGCGACAATGCCTCCCGAGGATTTGGCCTTGAAGATTCGAGGAGATCGCCCCCCTAACATGCTCCTTTTCATGTGAACCTCAAACCGCGACCACGCTTCCTAATCTCATCACAGCGGCTACTTCGTCATCAATCAAGGGGCCGTGGTACTCTTTCCTGCCCCTGATGTAGTACCAAACAATGCTGAAGATGATCACACCTCCCGTCACAACCACGGAATAATTCATCCTGTCATCACGAAAAGTTAGAACTGGCAATGCTGTTTGTTTCCGGGATAGCTTGCTGTAAAACCAAGGGAGCAGAATGCTTTTGGCAAGGAAATCCGAGAGGCATGATGATCTCAAGAATGGAAGAATCCCAACTTACGTATTGGCGCTCACCGGTGTGACGGGCGGCCACACCGACCAGAATATGACAAAAATCATGTAGACGCATGCATACGCGTTGTTGAGCGTCCCGAATAGCCCAGGGACATGGAAAGGACCCCATACCAATGAAGCTTGTGCAACCGAAGCCCGACGAGCACGTTGTGCAGGTACAGGCTCAGCCGCTCGCTCATCGAGCCCCGGATCTGCAGGCTGCTCTTCCTTGGAATTTGGGTCAAGTGCCTTGTTGGGGGGACTTGGACTTCTATCATCGACAACTGGGTAGCCTGGTGTATCTTGCTCATGAGGCGCGATATGTCCTTTCACTCGGTGGTAAAGCAAAAGCGCAGCTGGGATAAAGTATGAAGAGTAAAAGCCCGTGATGGTCAGAGAGATGACATCGTTGAAAGCGGTAGCTGGGGAAGAAAAGTCAGAATGTAGATCAGGGTGTTAAAGGGTCCATGGAGAAGCAAGGTCTGTCCTCCCATCATTATGTATTTATGAACTCACTCACCTGAGCCGATGTAAATAAGATTCAGCACACAGGCAATAGTAGTTACCGCAAGGACGGCAACAACCGGAATGCGTCGTCGCTTGGACACGGTGTTGAGAATGGTGGCCCAGGGTGTGCCCTTGTCTCTTGCAAAGGACCAAGTCATGCGTGATGCGGTTGTGATGATGCCTGTCGCACATGCCCAAGTTAAGGCAAGAACGACAGCGCCCATCGCAGTGGCTCCCGCAGTGGATTTGACGCTATCTGTAGAAACGTTAGGTGGTCAAGAGACGATGAATCGGGGGCAAGAATCCCGAAACCTACTCTTGAAAATCTGGATAAATGGATACCCCGTCGCTGTCTCTAGCACCGAGTCCACATCACCAAGGCAGAACAATATTGTGAGCATCATTGTGAAGCCCACCAATCCATTAATGAGCATGCTGCAAAGAATGGCTCGCGGAATGTTTACGGCAGCTCTTTCGACTTCTTCGGCAAGGTGAACAGATGCATCTGCTCCCACCTAGGTTGTGTTCACTGTTAGCAGATGCCATCGCTACACCTGGAGCCATGAACCACGTACAAAGGTTGCGACGTTCCCCAAAAATCCCACACAGTATGACAAGCCTTGTGTAGGCCATCCACCTTCATTTAGACTCGTAGCAAAGACAAAATGAGCTGGGTTGTGTGGCGCATAGACCCAGAGCAACGACACAATTGTGATAAATCCTGCGATGTGGAAAACAATGATGAATATCTCAAACTTGGGTAGCATTCCAGGGATCACCACGTTGATAAAAATGGCCACAACGATCACCAGGTATGCGAGCAGAGTTCCATGCCATCTTTCTGGGGAATAGTCAGGATAGTCAAGGATCATCAAGCCCTGTAGGATTGTTCCAGCAAAGATTGTTTCAGTCGCAACTGTTGCTATCCACGCAAGAGATGTCAGCCACCCGACAATGTAGCTGCCGAATACTTTGTACTTTGGAGGCGCAAGCATATAGACCCAGTAATATTGTCCGCCGGCGATTGGAGCAAGCGAAGCCAACTCGCTGATAACAGTATAAACTGAGAACGTCGACGACCAGGCGATGATGAATCCGTAAACAAGACCAGCGGGGCCACCATTGTCGAAGCCTTGGCTGAAAAGGGCCAGAACAGTCTCCCAGGTGATCAGCTCACAGACAGCGAAACCGAAAAGGGACCAGAAGCCGAAACGTCGCTTAAGGACTTGCTTCTTGCCTAGCAATGCAAGAGTGCTGCTGTCGGTATCTTGAGTTGTTTTCGGAGCCATGTCGCTTGAGGGAAATGGGCGACAAAACCACCGTGGAGGGAAAGAAGAACGCACAGGATAAACTTTGACCGTGAAACGCGAATCACGCGTGGGTTTGACACAAAATTTCAATAGCTATGAACTGGTAAAAGATGTGTGTTTGCTGCCTAATTAGTAATACCTGACACCGTTGGTAGCGCTGTTCACTCCGCAGCGAAAGACAGAGGGAGAGGCTGGTGCTCAGACAATTGATGAACTGCAAACTTTGGAGAACGTGGAGAGTGCACAAAAGAAGCTCTTGCCAGACCTTCTTCCCAGATTCCTCCCTAGGTAATAGAATGCGAACAGGGAGGCGCAAGAAATTGATCATCGAAGAGTCACGCGGGTTTACTTGCGGAGCTGACCGACATGCATGAAGTACAGTAGTACAGCTGCGTCATCCTAATAACTGGTTGTGGAGTGAGGTGAAGATGACACTTTGTGGGCTAGCCGGGATAGCCAGACAGCAAATGCTCGGAGGAGAAGTTTGAATGCATGATGATAGGGTGGTGAAGGATGGCACCACGGAACAGCTCGATGTCGATCCCAAGCCACTGGAACGCCACCCACCACCGATTCCACGGCCTCGTGCCTCGGCTCATGGAGAAGCTTTTGCCGAGCCGTAGGCAAAATCATTTATTGGGCGGCCATGAGCTTGGCACATTTAGGTTAAACCTCTCCCAAATGCTTAATACTTTGGGAAGGCGAGCAGCTTGGGACTTGGTGTTGTTAAATGTGCGACGAACCAAAGGGAGCGATTGACACAGCAAGAGAATGAATTCAGCAATTGAAAGGAGTCAATACAAATGGCTCATATCTCGCTATATCTAAGTATCCTGTTCGGCCATTAGGCAGATGCCATGTTTTTAGCCCTTTGGCGGTGTTTGAAATCGTGGGCCTCGTCTCATCCTGATTCCTCAGAATGGTGAGCCCACCAGAAGTTGCCTCTTTTTAGAGAAATCTGCCCTGGAAAAATACTGTTGTGCGCCATCGTGAAGCGGCACGGGTGTTTGAGACATCTTCACAGGATCGAGCGGGTACGTCAGTGGGCTCTTCTCAGGTTTCAAATGCTTGTACTGTCCCTCAAGCATATCCCTCGTTTCCACCAAGCACCAAGTAAGGAGATGGGCAACCTCATTTGGCATATCATCACGTACCAGGAGGACAAAATCCGAGAAGTCCAAAGCAGGCAGTTCGTGGTCCAAATTGTCCCACCAGCCTGCTGGTAGATAATTTGTTCCCAGTCCAGTAGACTTGTGCAAGGCTTCCAACGCTTGTGTTTCAGCTGCCACAGGGACTAATTTGTTCGACTCAACGAGTCCTCTCCACCAAGGTGTCATGATGGCTTCTTGAAGAAGCGCATCAGCCTCTCCCGACTCGACCAAGGCAACACATTGTTCGGGCCTGTGTCGTGTAAGGACTGCGCCGCCCCAAGATTCGATCGTGGCCTTCGAGATACCGTGGGCATTGAGATATTCTTCCGCAACATATCCGATCGGGTTCGTCCCATCATTGGTAGCGGTGACCAGTCTAATCGGTGATTTCTGTCTCCGAAGATCCTCGATAGTGCTGATTTTGTGTTTAGGATGAATGGCTAACACCATTCGGTCGTTCTGTGGCAGCACTCCAATAGCTCGGAGATGTGGCATGGCCGCGGCAAAGGTGCTTTCCCCGCTATAAATCTTGCCCAAGACACCAGCGGGAGTGCAAATAGCCAAGTCGACAATTCCCTCCTGGAGCTGCCTCAGCCCATCTGCTCCCCCATCACGCAGGCTGTAGATTGCAGTCCGACTTCCGGGACCTGCTCGGTCGCAGAATTCTTGCGTCAGCCATGCGCATATACGGTGGAAATTGGCACCTCCCCAATCCCCCATAAAATTCAGATTGTAAGTACGGTCCAGCTTAGGCTCCTCCTGTCCCTTAACGGAGAGCCCATTCATATGCCTTTCAACCCCGTTTGCCATTGTGTAAGGGTTGGATCGAAATTTCTTTGTGCGAAGTCTACCAGCGGCTTCCTGAGGCGCTTCTTATTTCGTACTGGATTGTTCGATAGAACGGACACGGCACCCGTTGCAGCCCCTTCCGGATAAGGGGCCCAGCATGTTGGAAGGTTCGGAACGGAATCCGGTAGATGTGTGCTTTACGGACACCCAAACGGGATACAGTCCCCTTTGTTACCTGAGCTACGCAAGCCAATTCCGAGATATATGCATCTAATTAGGTCATATCCAAGATTCACAATTTTGATATCCCCCCTCTCCCCGGGCCCGCGCGCTGGGTTAAACCCACGGAGATAATGGCCCACCATTATGTCGGTCTGGCAAGTCGGTGATATGGAGACGGGGCCAATCGGAAGTAGGTCCGTTCAGCCCTTCGCAGAGTTTGTCATCTTGCGACTAGAACGCTATTACCCCAGATTCCGAAGGCGCAAGCGAGACTTTGGGGTTCTGAATAGGAGATTGACTGACTGCTTCGTATTCAGATGTACAACTAGAATACAGATGTTCATATAAATGCCCGACATCGACACTCATAGTATGGACTAACTCTTGAGACCTCCTTACCACACTTGAAGCGTGCTTGAAGGCCTAGGCATTGATTTACTGACTGTGGTAGGCACACATTATCAGTCGAATAATTGACGCGACAGCCTACATGTCATGATGGTTGAGCATGCCTCATCCACAGCCGACAAGCCAGAGGCCGCCAATATAGAGCGAGCCACCAGTCGACCTCAAGGCCATGGAGCCCAGCCGCCCCCAAGGAGACAGTAACCAGGACCATCTTCCTCTTCTCAGCATTCATCTCCATCAGCGCAGCAATCTGCAACTTTGACCAGAACTATGGTGGTACCGTTCTTCTCATGGAGCCGTTCAACACAGCATTCGGGCACTGCGAGGAAGTTCCTGGTCCATCTGGCTCTCTTATGCGGATGTGCAGGATCTCCGCTCTACAGCAGTCTTTGACCAGTCTGACCTCCTTATTCACTGCAGTGGGGTCTGCACTTTCAAGTGTGACCGGTACTTATATTGGCCGCCGAGGGACAATGCAAGTAGGCGCAGTCTTGGTCTTGATCGGTGCAGCCAGCATGTTGGGAACGTCCTCTAACTACCTCAACTACATGGTGTGCAAATGTTTTGGTGGAGTCGGCCTTGGTTTCCTGTACAGCGGAACCATCGTCTATGGTGTCGAGTGCACGCCATCGCATAAACGTGGGATGCTCCTCGGACTGTTCTCCATTGGGCTCGGAGCCGGTAACGCTGTTGCCGCTGGTGTGTGCGCTGGCTCAGCTGATATTCGGAGTAATTGGGCCTGGAAAGCGCCCATTGCATGTCAGATCCCCTTGTCAATCGCGCTAATAGGAGGCATAATGCTCTTCCCAGAATTCCCACGTTAGCTGCTGATGGAGAACAAGGAGTCTCAGGCTCGTGTCGCATTAGGGAGATTCCTTCACAAGGATCATGACTCCGATGCCGTGAATTCCCAGGTTCGAGAAATGCAGACTTACCTGGAATTCGAAAAGGTCATCAGTTCGACGACATCTTTTGTGGAAATGTTCTATAAACGAGCTCTCCGCCGTACCCTCATTTCGGTATTTCTGCTGATGATCCCAGCATTGGGAGGAACCTTCTTCATAATCCCGTCCACCGCACTATTTCTAGGAGGCCTTGGAATCAAAAATCCCTTCCTGATTGCAGCAATTGTTGGACTTTGTATATTCGCCGGATCCCTTCTGTCCGGCTTTACTGTTGAATACTTGGGCCGGAGGGTCTGCCTTCTCTTAGGATTGTCAATCATGGGAGCATCCATGCTGATATTTTCTGCTGTGAGTTCAGGGCTCGGTACACACGCCAGGGTGACGCAGAACGTCCTGGTCGCATTTTTGTGTATTTGGTGTTTTGCATTCGCCAGTACCACATCGCCTGCTCTCTGGGTTGCTTCCGCTAAAATGCATTCTGTCCGGCTCCGAACACATGGCCAGGCTTTGTCACTTTTCGTTAACTCGGTATTCGCATTCGCTGCCTCGTTTTGGACTCCATATATGATCAGTTCCCAATATGGAAATATGGGAACCAATGTGGGGTACTTCTATTTCGGACTTCTCGTTGTGATCTTAGCTATCACTACATCTTTGTTCCAGAGACAGGTCGTTTGAAGTTGGAGCAGGTTGACGACTATTTTGCGTCAGGTGTTCCGGCATGGAGGACATCACTCGCTCGAAATAAAAAGATTGCAGAGCAGAATATCCTTGAAGTCTCTACAGAGATGCAAGATACCAAGCAGGTTCGTCTCGAGGGTGATTAGCTTGTCAAGGTGGCTGTCTGGGGTCAGGATCAGGACCGGGGTCTGAGGAAGCTGGAGGCGAACTTCAACTGCGCGACTAAGAACTACATGCTCCATATTCATGGTTGAATGGCTTAGCGTCGAGGATATTTTGTGACTTAGTATTTTCAATTATTGTACTCCGTAGTTCGTAGTCTGTACTCTTTAGGATTGGCTGGGCAGCTGAAACAATGATGGTGCTATCCAGTCGTTAGTAAATAGTCGTAAAGTTAAAAGGATTAAGGCATGGATTGGTGGCTAGTCCAGAACCACGGTAATTCCACATTGCGAGTATTGTATTTCTTGATGTGATGAAATATCATCCTTCCTCGTCAGGACTCACTTGGAGGTCTCGCATGGAGAGCATAACATGCATGCTCCTAAGTGATGGGAGAAACTCCAACTCCCATCACCCTTCGAAATGCAAGCTTGCTGCTTTAAAGCTGATCACACTATTCCAGATGGGTTATCTTGAATAGAACTCATTATTATGCCCCATTTTCCTTGACCTTGGTGCCGAAATTTCGTCCGAACCAGGTCTCTGGGGCGATCGTCCATTGATTTCGGAATCTCAGCCCAGGTAAAAGGGATAAAAGGAAGATTCTCTTCAAGGACCGTCTCTTTGTCCGTTCCTCAAAGCCCAAAATTTATTCTCGCTTAGTCTTGACACATCTTGGGGTCCTTCACAGTATACTCGATTCTACTTCTACACTCCTCTTCACCGTTTGACAAAGAAGGCTCGGGAACCAAGGACGAGATGACCCAAACAGCAGACAAGCAAGGAGGTCTGGCTGCACCGTCGGATTATGAGCCGACAAAAATCATTCACACAACTCATGGGCCAGTGCAAGGAATTTTAGAGTGTGGCATGCAAAAATTCCTAGGGATCTCGTATGCCATGCCACCAGTTGGGAACTTGCGTTGGAGGCCAACAGTATCACCACATCCCTGGCAAGAAACTCTGGGAGTCAGAAGCTTCGGGCCCATCTGCGCACAAAATTCGATCTGCTTTCCAGGATTTGGTTCAACCAGCTCAACTGAGGACTGCCTTTATCTCAATGTTTTCACACCCGAGAATAATGAACCAATCCTCCGTGCAAAAGCACCAGTCATGGTATTCATTCATGGTGGAGGTTTCTCATGCGGCGCGAGCAACGATTACAACCCCGGGCGGCTTGTCAAAGATGGGCATGTCATGTTTGTATCGCTTAATTATCGAGTCAGCATGTTCGGCTTCTTCTCCCATCCGGAGATCAATTCCGAGGGCCATCCAGCGGGAAATTATGGTATTATGGATCAACAGTTGGCTCTGAAATGGGTCCATGAGAACATCGAACGATTTGGTGGCGATGAGGACAATATCACTGTATTCGGTGAATCAGCTGGAGGAGCCAGTATCTTAGCTCATGTCGCAGCCCCTAGCTCTCGTGGATTGTTCCCTAAAGCCATCATAGAGAGCGGAGGTTCGCCGCCAACGCTACCCTTTCCATCCATTGAGACGCTCGACTCCCTTGGAGTTGCCCTCGCTAAGGCAGCTGGCTGTTCTGAACAGACACCAATGAATTTGAGAGCGATTCCGACGGAAGATCTCCTAGAGGCTGATAAGTTAGAAAATGGCCAGTTTGGAATTTGTAAATTCCCTTTTGGTTTGATGGAGGACGGATTGATCGTGGTCAGAGACCTTCGAGGTAAATTCTTGCGGGGCGAGTTTAGCAGGATCCCCATTATAATCGGCGTGAACAGAGATGAGTTTACGTGGTTTCAGGCAATGTTGGAATTGCGTTCAGGAAAAGTCATCTCGGCTAAGGAATATGCCGAGACTGTTAGCGCCACTATGGATCTCCTCAATCGATTGCACTTGAATGGAGTGATAGTGCCTCAAAGTGCGATCCCACAGGTACTTGAAAAGTACCCTGTTCAAGCACATGGAAGCGCAAGTAGGGCGCTTGCAGCTGTTGTCGGTGATGCAGGTCTTATCTCTACTGCTGGCAGGCGTACGACCAGAGTTCTTGAGAAGTATTGTCCTCGGGTATTTGCGTATGAGTTCGATGTGTCAGATACACCATGCCCTTGGCCAGAGGTATCATTTTCATATGGATCTGCCCATACGCTGGAATTGCCATACATTTTCCCAGGCTTTCGTGGTGCAAGCGGCAAAGTAATGCTATTGAGCAAACCGCAGCAAAGCCTGGCTAGGCAGATGGTACACTACTGGACTTCATTCGCAAGGCATGGTATACCAAATGGTGCTTCCATAGAACTAGACGATTCACACAACGCAGCGCCTCAGTGGAACGCATACCATGCAGAAGACGATAATATCATGTTGCTTCAAGCAGCAGAGCCTAGCAGGATGATCAAAGGCTGGGGTGAACGGCACAACTCCAACTTTTGCGATAGGTTCTACTAATTCATGTGTAGATTGATGGTGAATAGTCGGGTTTAAATAAGAATTGTGTCTGGGAGGGGGGGGGGGGGGGGG
>Ga0105239_10001180_pt1 | contig 35825 bp, 30 predicted proteins | sample KBSC44metaG_FD_92761 | JGI IMG/M metagenome (GOLD analysis project Ga0105239, IMG submission 92761) | Corn rhizosphere microbial communities from Kellogg Biological Station, Michigan, USA - KBS C4-4 metaG | ecosystem: Host-associated > Plants > Roots > Rhizosphere > Soil | place: Michigan, USA... | reverse complement strand
CATTGCCCTCCACTCTTTCGACGACTTTTATCCGCCGGCTCAGGATCAACGGCAGGCCGCAGGCGGCGGCATCCAGCTGGCTGGTAGATTCTTCCCTTGGCCATACGCCGATGTCGGCCGAGCGATAGTAGCGTGGAAGCTCGCGGGCAGGTACGAACGGGCTCACCTGACATCCCTGCATAGACTGGAGGAACCTGACATCCGACTCAGGGCCATTGCCTACGAACAGCGCTTTGAATGGAAGTCCTTCTTTATTCAACGCATCCACGGCTTTTGCCAGACAATGGGGGTTCTTGTCGGCTGTAAAACGACCTGTATAGATACAAACGATGTCATCGGGCTGGAATCCGAAGCTTTTCCGGACCTCTTCACGCTCATGTTGCTGTTGGGGAGTGGATACCGGAGAATACGTATCGGTGTCTACTCCCAGCGATTGTATCTTCAGCTTGCCAGGGGGAACATGATAATGAGAAGCCGCGATCTCCGCCACATCTTCCGCGATGGCATAGCACATATGCGAGGCGGCATTGATGTATCGAAGCTTTGGATAAAAGCTGTTCCTCCAGTTCTTCAGGTATTCTTTCCAGGTCTTTTTACCCGCCACCCGGAATATGGAGGCGTGGATATGGCATTCGGTGAAATAGGGGCGGTTGTTGTCCCGGGCATAGCGGGCGGTGTCATAGCTGCAATCCAGCAGTATTTCAAGGGATTGAAGTATGTCCGGCTGCAGGTGTTGCAGGTATTGATAGAGCCCCTTTATACCAGGGCCTTCATATTGTTTTTTTGTTTCATAATAAGGCAGGCGGTGCAGCGTATAGCCATCGATGTGCTGTATGCCCGGCTCTTTGAATTTTGGCCCCAGAAAAGATTGATAGGTCTTTTCGTAGTTGGGAGAGTAGTAGTTGATCTGGGCGGTGGAGGTAACCAGGTGTACTTCATGTCCCTGCCCTGCCAGCGCCTTTGGAAGCATATTTTCCGTGTAGCCCATTCCCTCGGAGTACCAGGGGCTGATGCAAACAATTCTCATTCTGCTCATAATGGATTATTCTACCGGGACCTCGTTCGTAAGTAATTTTTTTGTGAACGATCGTATGATGAAATAATAAAGACAAAGATAGGTCAAGTTGGAAAGAAGGGATACCGTTGCCGCTCCGTAAACACCAAAGCGTGGTATGAGCAGCATGCTGAGACTAAGGCTGACGATACAAAGGAGGAGACCGGTGAGAGATGTCACGTATGTCTTCTCAAAGTAGATAAGGTAATTCGTATACAGGGGCACCATCGCCGAAAAGATCTGGGACACCAGTATTATGGGCAATATGTAAAGCGTCTGTTCGTACTTCTGCTGGATAATGCCCAGAACGATCACGATCTTTATGAACAGGATGATCAATAAGGAGAGGGCGGTAAATACCGCGAAGATGCGCAACAGCAGCTTATTGGTCCGGGCTACGTTCCTGCGTATGTCCTTTTCTTTCAGGAACAGCGGCAGCCAGGCATTTTGAAAGGAGGTGAAGATCAGGGGAATGACGCTGGCGCAGGATGCAGCGAGGTAATAGTAGGACATATTCTCAAAAGAGCCGTTCTTTTCCAAAAAGAATTTATCGCCGAAGTTGATGACGATGCCAAATATGGCTGAGACCATGACGGGTAGAGCCAGCTTCAGGCCCGATCCTACCAGGCTGCGGTTGAACCTGCGACCGGACTCTTTTATAAAGAATATGGAAAAAAGAAGGAAGAGGAGCAGCTCGGCAAGATAGGTAGTGATCAGTCTGACCTGGACGGCGCCGGCACCTTTTAATAAGAACAGCATGGCGAGGGAGGCTATATTGATGATCAATATCCTGGCGATGTTGTATTGCTGGAGCTTGCGTATCTTTTCCGTGACATAAAAATAATTTGTCAGCATAAAGTTGAGCACGGTCATCACGAGCGCCAGCAGGATGCCTATCCTGTAGCTGTCATAGTCGATATTGTTCTTGAAGAGGAAATGTATGATGGCGTAATCCCAATGGAAAAGGTATGCGGGGATGAGGAGGAGGGAAAGGATGGTTACCAAAAGGGCGGATACGGTAAAGAGAAGCTCACCTCTTTTTGCAGGGTCGGTGTCGTCATGATAAAACTTGCTTAAAGGGATATACAGGCCAAAATTCAGGACAACCGCGAACGTGAGGATGATGGACAGGATATAGTTATATAAGCCATATTGTTCCTGTGTCATCAGCCGGAGGAAGACAGGCAGCAGCAGGAAGCCTGAAAGCTTTACCAGAATGTCCACGCTGAGCACCGCCAGCAGTCTCTTCAGCAGGATGCTCTCTTTGTATCTCGATCTCCATTTTCTAACCAGGCCAGCGGCATTCATCAGGATCGCTTCGTATAAGGTGTTTTACAAATGCTGCAAACTTAGCAAATAAATACATGTCCTGAAAACAGCACTGTCACTTCGTTGTATTTTACAATTTTTTTTTGCGCTGGTACCAACGAATATCTGCGATGTTACGTAGTTATTCCTGGTTTTGACGGGAGGGGATTTCCAAAGTAACCCTTAGACAATATTTTTGCGTCACAACAGTTATTAGACAAGTTTTTCAGCTACATGCGTTGCATGCCCATCATGAGAAAATAATATTTGTTCTTCGCAGCCGTACCGCTCCTTAATCGAATGTTAAAAAGATTTTTTTGTAATGAGTTGATTGCATTTGGTTTACATTGCATTCAGCTGTTTTTTAAAAGAAACCTGATCTTACATTAAACCTGATCTTAATGAGCGTAAAATCATCAACAGACGATGTTTATTTAGTTAGGAAGGCATATATAACGGAAAATCACACTTCATTAAGAAATTCCCTGCGGGGCCGGTGGGGCTACCTGGCGGCCAAGCGCCTGTTGGATATTGCCTTTTCCCTGCTTGTGCTGGTGTTTGTACTTAGCTGGCTTTTCCCTCTACTTTGTATACTTATCAGGCTGGATTCGAGAGGTCCTGTCCTCTTTATCCAACGTCGTGTCGGCTATATGGGGCGTTCTTTCATTTGCCTGAAATTCCGCACGATGCGTGTGAATAAGGAAGCGGATATCTTACAGGCGACGGAGAATGATCCCCGGGTGACCCGTGTGGGACGTCTCTTACGCGATTCTAACCTGGACGAACTGCCGCAGTTTGTTAATGTGTTGTTAGGACACATGAGTATCGTCGGTCCGCGCCCACATATGTACAAGGACTGTCTTCAATTCTCCCGAGTGGTGGAGACCTATAAGATAAGGAACCTGATGAAGCCGGGTATCACCGGATTGGCACAGGTGAAGGGATACAGGGGGCCGGCCCATGATTTTAACCGGATATTTTTGAGATTTCAATGGGATGCCTACTACATACAGCATGCTCATTTTCTTTTTGATCTTCGTATTATCCACCGGACCGCCATGCAAACGTTGGGTAATATTGTTGGACGGTTCCAACCTTCGAAAAATGCTATAACTGTGTTAAATTCTTCGAAAGCTGTGTTGATGAGCACAGATCCCGGATGAAAAGGCGGTTAAATTAACTTCTTTATATCGAGCAATATGCAACGGTTTCTGGTATGCGGCTGTCATAAGTACCGGAAGTATTCATTGCAAAGGCTCCGATGGCATTATTCTTGCTCGACCAGCAGGATGTATCAGAGAGTTTAAAACGAACGGACCAAAAAAATAATAAGTTGACCAACCCAATTGACTATTATGCGCAGTAAAGAGGCAGGCACTGTAGACCTTAAGGAAAGCTGGGAAGATGAAACAAAGCTACGCTCTTATTTCGATGACAGGAAGTTCTATCATGGTATCAAAAGGGGAATAGATATTACTATGTCTTTATTGGTCATGTTTCTGATCTACTGGTGGGCGTTCCCGATAGCGGCATTGCTTATCAAGCTGGATTCAAAGGGCCCCGTTTTTTTCCGGCAGAAGAGGGTTGGGTTCCTGGGAAAGATATTCTGGTGTTATAAGTTCCGCACGATGGTGGTGAATGATATGGCCGACACGCGGCAGGCCAGCCCACATGATCATCGTATCACTCGGGTAGGAAAATTTCTCCGCGACACCTGTCTGGATGAGCTGCCGCAGTTCGTCAATGTTCTTTTGGGGCATATGAGTATTGTCGGTCCCCGCCCCCACATGTTGAAAGATTCGTATGAATTCTCCACTGTCGTAGGCAACTATAAATTCCGTAACCTGGTGAAGCCGGGTATTACGGGTATCTCCCAGGTAAGGGGATACAGAGGGCAGGCTACGAATTTTCAAAGCATATTCCGCCGGTATTTATGGGATGCGTACTATGTGCGTAATATGAGTTTCCGGCTGGATATAAAGATCATGGCCGAGACCGCCCTGCTGATGCTGCGGTCAATTTTTGACAAGGGCAGACCGGTGCCGGCGGAAAATCGATTCATCCACAGTCCGGGGAAGAATGCCATCAAAAAGATAGCTTAGCGGATACGGTAGTTTAATATCTTTACGTGGAAACACCGTAATCGTCTTATGCAGCATCAAGATCTGGGTTTATCCACGCTGCTCTCTCTCAGCGAGGCAGATAGGTTTAATGAATGGATGTTCGAAGCTATCCGGCCCTATATAGCTGGTAAGACCCTTGAGATCGGCAGCGGTATCGGGAATATATCGGCGATCCTGGTCCGCCATCAGCTACCCCTCTACGTCAGCGATCATACAGATGAGTATATCGGACGTCTTCGAAACAGGTTTGCTGCAACGGACCTTGTAAAAGGAGTTCTTTCCATAGACCTTACGGAGGAGCATTTCGAAACTGTCCATGCGGACATTGCCGGGACTTTTGAAACGGTATTTGCCCTCAATGTTATCGAGCACATCGAGAATGACCATCTGGCCATTCTGAATTGTTACCGGCTGCTGAAGCCCGGGGGACGGGTGGTGATACTGGTGCCGGCATGGCCTTCGCTTTACAACCGGCTGGACAAAGGGTTGGATCATTACCGGCGATATTCCTCTACTACTTTACGACAGCTGCTTTCCGGGCCTTTCAATGTGACGGAGACAAAATATTTCAACCTGGCGGGCATCGGTGGATGGTGGCTAACGGGGACGCTGTTGCGGAGAAATGTCATTGGGGCGGGGAGGGCGAAGATCTACAACCGGCTGGTACCTCTTTTTCGGCTGGCGGACAAGCTGAGCTTCCACCGTATGGGGTTGTCGCTGGTAGCGGTGGGAGAAAAGAAGCGATAAATATTACCATTGCTGCCTTTAAAAGAACAATTCGCGGCGTGGAGGGCATTCTACCTTTGTAGGAGAAAATCCTAATTTATGTGTGCCTTTCTGGCGGTGGCGATATCTGTTGCCAGCTTTATAGCGTGGAAGCTGGCTATTCTGGTGGCTGGGGGTGAATGCTATACTGCTGGTGGGGTTGCAGCCATTGCTCATGCGGCTGTCGAGGGCGATATGGATCTATTTCTTTGTGTGGTATGATCCGGAGTGGAGCAGCCGTGGAACGTTGTCGTGAAACGTCCATCAGGTTTTCCTATTTTGCATTGAATTTATTTCTAGCTTCACTGGCTTAACTTATCCTGAGATCATGCTGGTGAAGACTTTTGGAAGTGCCGTGTATGGAGTAGAAGCAATCACGATCATCGTCGAGGTGAATGTGACGGAAGGACTGCATACATTTATTGTAGGCCTGCCTGACAACGCGGTAAAAGAGAGTGTACAAAGAGTTGAGAGCGCTATCAAGACCAATGGCTTTTACATGCCACGCACCAAATTAATTGTGAATCTTGCACCCGCAGGCATTCGCAAATCCGGTGCGGCTTTCGACCTGCCCATTGCGCTCGGAGTCCTGGCGGCTACGGATCAGATGCCAGGTTCTTCCCGACTGAACGAATATATCATTATGGGAGAGCTGGGGTTGGATGGAAGTCTTCATTCCATCAAAGGCGCCCTGCCGATGGCTATACAGGCCCGGCGGGAAGGTTTCAAGGGGCTTATCCTTCCCCGGCAAAATGCAAGAGAGGCAACCATTGTGAATGGTCTGCCTGTATTTTCCTTTTCGCATATACGGGACGTGATGGGGTTTTTTCGTGGGGGATGTGTGGATGCTCCCACGGAGGCGAACGGAAGTCCGGCGATAGCAGCCTTCGGGGAAGACCTGGATTTCGACGATGTCAAGGGACAGGAGTATATTAAACGCGCTCTGGAGATAGCGGCGGCCGGAGGACATAATACTTTGCTGATCGGCGCTCCAGGTGCGGGCAAGACCATGCTGGCCAAGCGGATGCCTACTATTCTTCCGCCCTTGAGTCTGCCAGAGGCGCTGGAGACAACCAAGATACATAGTGTGGCGGGCAAGCTGCCGGACGATAGCGCTCTTATCACACGACGGCCTTTTCGCAGCCCTCACCATACTGTATCCGGCAATGCCCTGGTAGGAGGGGGCAGCATACCGCAGCCGGGTGAGATATCATTGGCTCATAATGGAGTCCTCTTCCTGGATGAGCTGCCGGAATTTTCAAGATCGGTGCTGGAGGTGATACGACAGCCAATGGAGGATGGGAAGGTCACTATCAGCCGGGCAAGGGTCTCTGTTGACTTCCCGGCCAATTTTATGCTGCTGGCTGCTATGAACCCATGCCCATGCGGCTATTATAACCATCCTGACAAAGAGTGTTCCTGTCTGCCTGGTGCCGTTCAGAAATACCTCAATAAAATATCGGGTCCTTTGCTGGATCGTATAGACCTGCATGTAGAAGTGGTGCCGGTGCCTTACGAGCATCTATCTGCAGCGGGCGGCGGGGAATCTTCTTCCGTGATACGGGAGCGGGTCATAGCTGCAAGACAGTGGCAACGGCGACGGTATAAGAAGCTGGTAAGTAATGCCCAGATCAGCAGCAAAATGATAAAGGAGTTTTGCCGGATAGACGCTGCGGGGGAGGGGCTGTTGCGTAATGCGATGGAACGCCTTCATCTTTCCGCCCGTGCTTATGACCGTATCCTCAAAGTAGCCCGTACTATTGCAGACCTGGCGGCGGAGGAGCATATTAAACCGGGGCATTTAGCCGAGGCAATACAATACCGGTGTCTGGACAGGGAAGCGTGGGGAAATCAATAGTGTCTATAGCTTCTCCAGCATCTCCACCACCTTCTCCCTCTTCAGTATCAGATAGCCGATGCGATCATTGCTGATGCCTTCCTTCAGCTGATAGCTGAACTCCAGCTGATCGTTCTGTACCGTCGTCTCGAAGTACCGGAAGGAAATATTGGGATATTGCTTCAGCTCTTCTCCAATCTCGTATAAATGGGTGGACAGGATAAAGAGGGACTGGGGGATCCGGATCAGTCCTTTGATGACCGCCGTGGAGCATTTCATGGCATCCTGTACGTTGGTGCCCTTGAAGAGTTCGTCGATGAGCACGAGCCATTTCTTTTTACCGCTGATCTTCATCAGCGTATCCCGTATGCGCTGCACCTCATTGAAGAAATAGCTTTCCCCTTTGGCGATATTGTCGACTACATTGATGTTGCTGAGGATGCCGTCGAAAAGGCTCAATCGCATACTGGCGGCAGGTACGCCCATTCCGAGATGAGCGAGGAATACGGATACTCCGACGGCCCGTATAAAAGTGCTCTTTCCTGCCATATTCGCCCCCGTGAGAAAGAGAAAGTTCGTGGATCTGTCCAGCTGGACATCGTAGGCTACGGGAGTAGGTAATAAAATATGATACAATGAGCTCACTTCCATAAAAGGGTCTTCGCTCCTGGTAAAAGTGGGAATGGCCAGACGATATTTCTTTACGGCCATGGCCATGGAATACCAGGCGTCCAACTTGCTATAGATCTCGATCAGCCCCTGCATCAGACTTTTGGACCGCTCGCGGATATGATAGCCATAATGAACAACCTGTATGGGGTTGAGCCGGACGCCGGGCGCTGTTCTGGCAAGGGACTGCAGTACATCGCTGTCCAGCATCCGCCGGCCTCGATCCAAAAGACCTTTGAGCAGCGGGGGGCTGTCGGGTTTGTCCAATAACTCCATCAGCCGGACCATGCCGCGTACAAAATCGGCGAAGTGTCCGATGGAATACTTTACCAGGGAATAATCCGGAGCATGGAAGAGCTTATACATTATAGCCCCCAGAAAATTATGGGATTGAGGCAGGGTGTCGATGGCCGTCTCGTAAAACCGCTCCATCACCATCACGGTGCCATTGCTGATGGTCAGCGGCCATTCATCTGCCCGTTGTATGATCAGGGCAAGTATCTGCTGTGTCTCGAGGATAGGCCCCAGGGCGCCGAAAGGGTGGTTGAAATATCCCAGCAGCTGGTCCTTTCCTCCCTGTGTGCGGGTAAAGTCCAGTTTATGAAAGACGGAAAATTCCTCTTCCTGGCTGAATAATGATAGGTCCGAATAGGTTGTATAGTCGATGTCCATAATGTTCTAATTGCCTGGCAATCTGGCAGACGGACCTGTGGTCCGTCAAAGCTCAAACTTCAAACGTTGTCCCCATTGAGACTCATCAAACCCACCATTTCCATAAACCAGGTGTCCATTTACAAAAGTATGGGTGACTGCGGCCGGGAATTCAAATCCTTCCAGGGGACTCCAGCCGCACTTGTACAGAATATTCTCTTTGCCGACCTTCCACGGCTTATTCATATCCACGATGACGAGGTCCCCCCAATATCCTTCCCGTATGAATCCCCTTTCCTCGATGCAGAAGCAGATTGCTACGGCGTGGCTCATTTTTTCCACCACTTTCTCCAGGCTGATCCTTCCCTCCTTTACATAATGCAACATCAGTGAAAGGGAATGTTGCACCAGGGGCAGACCCGCATGCGCTTTTTCATAATTGTCCCCTTTCTCTTCCAGCGTATGCGGAGCATGATCGGTGGCTATCAGGTCCAGCCTGTCGTCCAGCAGCGCTTTCCATAAGGCCTCCCTGTTATTGGGGGCCTTGATGGCGGGATTGCATTTTATCCGATTGCCCAGGGTCGCATAGTCATCACTGGTGAAATGCAGGTGATGGACACATACTTCGGCTGTGATCCTCTTTTCTTTCAGCGGCAGGAAGTTACTGAAAAGCTGCATCTCCTTCTCCGTGGAAAGATGAAATACATGCAGGCGGGAACCATATTTCTTTGCGAATTGAATGGCGGTGAGAGAAGACTCGAAACAGGCTTCCTCATTCCTGATCCGTGGATGGTCCGCCGCCACCAGCGGCCGCTGTTCTTTTTTTATATTTTCCAGGTTCTGCCGGATGATCTTTTCGTCTTCACAATGTACAGCGATCAGAACCTCACTATCCCGGAACAGCCTGTCCAGGGTGAGGTAATTATCCACCAGCAGATTGCCCGTGGAGGCGCCCATAAAGATCTTGATCCCGCAAACGTCCTTTTTCTTTTCGTTGGTCCGCAATGCCTCGTCGGCATTGTCATTAGACGTCCCCATATAAAAAGAGTAATTAGCCAGAGAGCTCCGGGCCCCGATGGCGTATTTATCTTCCAGCAGGTCCTGTGTAAATACGGGCGGGAGGGTATTGGGCATTTCCATAAACGAAGTTACGCCTCCTGCCACGGCTGCCCTGGCCTCCGTGTAGATGGTAGCCTTGTGGGTTAGTCCCGGCTCACGGAAATGTACCTGCTCGTCGATGACGCCGGGCAATAAATACCTGCCTTCACCGTTGATCTCGGTTACGGCAAAGTCCGGAGTAATTCCCGTTGCTATTTTTTCGATGCGACCGTTCTTTAGTAGTAAATCTGAGGTAATGATCTTACCTTCGTTGACTATGGAAATGTTCTTGATCAGGTAATTATGCATAAAAAATAATTGAGCCATTACCGGCGTACCAATTCTATGACGCAAGTTATAAAAACCATCGCTAGACTGCTGATAATTTCGGGACTTCCCATTTTTACCTCCGCACAATCGACATTTTTACCCCAGGGATCCAAGTTTGAGCATTTCCTGGACAGGATGGAAATACTGCAACAAAGGGATTCGGAGCTTAATATTACCACGGACAAACCTATTAGCCGGCGTATTGCTGTCCGGGTGTCTGAACTGGCGGACTCCCTGTATCATTTTTATCCCTACGACGATATATACCATATTTCACCGGTGGACAGGCGGAATCTTCAGTCTTTGTTGCTGAACAATGCGGAATGGGTCACTGGCAGCAAGGATAGTTTCGCATCCAGGCATCCCTGGTGGAATACCTTTTATAAGGACAAGGCGAATTTTTACCAGGTGAATGAAAAGGATTTTTTTCTGGCTGTCAATCCTGTCATTCAACAGACCCAATCGGTGGAGACGGGCAATAATGCCCGTGTCTTTCTCAACTCCAAGGGCCTAACTCTCCGTGGACTGATCGCGGGCAAACTGGGCTTTTCCGCCTATCTTACGGACAACCAGGAGCGAGGGCCGCAGTATGTGATGGATCGCATAGCCCAGTTCCATGCCGTGCCGGGCGCGGGCTATTATAAGACCTTTAAGCAGACAGGGGTGGATTATTATGACAACCGGGCTTCCATCTACTTTAATGCCTGGAAATATTTCGATTTTCAGTTCGGCTACGACAAGAACTTTATAGGGAACGGGTACCGCAGTCTTTTCCTCAGCGACTTCGCGGGCTCCTATCTTTTCCTGAAGTTCAATCTTCGTATCTGGAAGCTGAATTATCAGAACATCTATATGGAGCTGATCAGCCAGCATTCGCCGGGTGATTATCAGTATCCAAAGAAATATGCCACGATCCATCATCTCAGCGTCAATGCCACACCCTGGCTGACCGTGGGGCTTTATGAGAATATCGTGTTCAGCCGTCCCGATCACTATGATTTCTCCTATCTCAACCCCGTGATCTTTTTACCGTCGGCACAGCAACAAAATGGCTCGCCTGACAAGAGTACGGTGGGTTTCGATTTTAAAGCCAATGTCGGACATGCTACTCAATTCTACGGGCAGCTTGTTTTCAATGAATTTGTGCTGAACGAGATCCGCCATTATTCAAGGGGATGGTGGGGAAATAAGCAGGGGCTTCAGTTGGGCATGAAATATATCGACGCCTTTGGAGTAAAGAACCTGGACTTGCAGGCAGAGACCAATGTTGTAAGGCCCTTTACCTATCAGCATGGCGACTCGGTGGGTAATTTCAGTCATTATAATCAACCTCTCGCACATCCCCTGGGCGCAAATTTTGCAGAGTTCATCGGCATTGTTCATTATCAGCCCGCCTATAAATGGACGCTGGAAGGGAAGTTCATTTATTATAAGCAGGGGCTCGATTCCGCCGGTGTCAATTTTGGGAGCAATGTGATGGAGAGCTATCTTACCCGTCCCCGGGATTATGGATTCAGCATCGGGTCCGGCATACCCGTCAATTGTGTCAATTTTTCGGGGCTTGTCTCTTATGAATGGAAGGAAAATCTCTCTCTCGACCTTTCTATCCAATACAGGAATTTCTCTGTCAATGATCCTGCGGGCGTCTATCACAGCAGCAGTTCCACGCTGTTCACCGCAGGCGTTCGTCTGAATATGTTCCGGCGTCAGTATGATTATTGAGCAGACGATCCTCTTCCAGGACGCCTGAGCTACATGGACAGCAGTACCGCCACGTAATGACAAAGCGCCGCGGCCAATACAAACGCATGCCATACCGCGTGAGTGTATCGATACCTATCCCATAGATAAAAGAATACCCCAATAGAATAGAGCCCGGCGCCTACAAAGACGAGCGTCATCACCCCCGTGGGCAGGGAGTCAAAAAATTTTCGGCCTCCCGCCACCATGATCCAGCCCATGGCCAGGTAGATGATAGTGGAGATGATCTCAAACCGACCCGTAAACAATATTTTGAAGACCGTCCCTGCGACCGTCAGGGACCAAAGAATGGTCAGCAGGGTCATTCCGAAGGGATTGTTCACATATACCAACAGAAATGGAGTATAGGTGCCGGCGATGAAGAAGTAAATGCTGATGTGGTCGAATATCTTTAAGGTTTTCTTTTGGCGTGGTTTTTTTGCCAGGTGATAGAGGGTGCTGGTGGCGAAAGCCAGCAGGAAGCAACATCCATAGATGCAACATCCGATGAGGCCCTTGGTATTGCCATGGAGCGTGGCTATTCCCGGAAGGACCGGAAGCGCTGCGAGCCCGAACAAAACCCCTGCAGCATGTGTCAGACCATTGACCAATTCCTGATGACGGGTGTAGCTTTCCATCTGCACGATCCCTTTTCGGGATATAATGCAACGATCAGACCAACTTAAGGGTCGCCGCCGGCTTATCAGAAGGACAATACTATCCTTCAAAGATGATGGAAAAGATGATCTGTCTCGACTTGATCTTGTCGATGACATTGGAATATTGCAGACTGGGGTCCCGGCTGTGGATATTCTTGATACCCTCGCTGATCTTCAGCTCGGGGGAAAGAATAAAGACGGGGAAATAGATCTGAAAGCCAAGACCGGCCTCGACGCTAAAGTCGGAGGAGCTGAGCTTTACCAGGTTTTCTGCCTTGCGGGCTGAAGAGTTGGAAGCAAGGTCATAGCGATAGTTGACACCCCCCATCATATAGACCCTAAAATTCCCGATGCGGTCCGACAGGAATTTAACCTGAGCGGGGAATCCCAGTAAAAGAGATTGTATCTGCTTGGTTGCCAGCACCTGTTCGCCGTCGGGCGGGTATTTGACATGATAGGAGATGCTATTGCTGCTGAAAATGAACTCGGGGAAGGCAAAGCGGAATTCCAGGTGATTGGCGACATGGAAGGTGAACATCCCGGATACGCCAAAGCCACCGCTATTTAAAGGATTGACGTACAATACGCTATCGCTTTGTAAGAATTTTGGGTGGGCACTGACCTGGAAGTGTGAGTTGTCATACAGGAAGCCGATGCCCAGGTAATATTTTTTGCTATCATGATCCGGAAGGTTCAGATAATCCCGCAATTGAGCCGACGCGCGGCCTCCTGCCATCATTAGTCCTGCGATCAGCAATATTGAGCACAATTGGTCTTTGTAAAATTTAGTCCAATTGTGCCAAAGAGCTAATTTCTGTCCTTCGGACGTCGAACCTTCGGTTCGTTTGGAAAGTAAAACCCTCTTCTTTGTCGACAAAAATGCGTTCAAATTCATAAATGACTTAAGATCAGTTATTTAAAACTAGTCCTTAACGATGGTTATAGCCAGAGGGTAAATATTGTCGATAGGCATGAATTAGGTAATGAAATTAAACGGCAAAAGAAGCAAATTAATTGCCATGTTCTGATTCAATAACAAGATTTTAGGGACCTATTAACGGGTCTGCCCCTACCGGCCAAAGCGGGGATGTCAGGTGGCTGCCTTTTCTCCCGTGTAGATAGAGCAAATACCCAGGCTGAGTCTCTTGAGCCGGGTATTTACATACCCACAGCTGTCCAGTATCCGGATAAGGTTCTTTCCTTCAGGAAAGGCTCTGATAGAATCGTTCAGGTATTGGTACGCCTCTCCGCTGTGGGATACGGCCTTTCCGACGCGGGGAGCTATACGGTTGCAGTATAAATTGTACAATTGCCGGATACCTGGCGTTCGGGGCTGGGAGAATTCCAGGATCACCAGCCGGCCTCCCGGTCGCAGCACCCGCAGCATTTCTTTCAGGCCTTTTTCGAGGTTCTCGAAATTCCGGACGCCAAAGGCTACCGTAATGGAGTCAAAGCTATTGTCCGGCAGGCCAATGTTCTCGCTGTCACCTTCCTGTAATACGATGCGATCTTCCATCTTGTGCCGGGCTACCTTCTGTCTGCCGATGTCCAGCATACCCTTGGAAATATCGATACCCGTCACCTTTTCCGGAGAGAGGTACCGGGTCATCATGATCGCCATATCGGCTGTACCGGTGGCTACATCCAGTATCTGCCGGGGGTGCAGGTCCATCAGCTTGCGGATAGCTCTCCGTCTCCAATAGATATCGATGCCTCCGGAGAGAAACCGGTTCAGGAAATCATAACGGAATGCGATCCTGTCGAACATAGCAGCTATCTGCTGCTTCTTCCCTAATTCCGAGTCCTTGAATGGAACGATCTTATCATGCGAGTACTGGGCCATAGCAGGGTGCAAGTTACGATAAAAAGGCCGTCTCATTATAGGAGACGGCCTGACCGGCTATTGATCCCACCAAAGGTGATCGGAGAGCTGGACATCGGGCGCGTTCTTGCCATTTCGCGACAGTTCATCCGTCGGATAGTTCATCCGCCTGATAAAGGAGGTGAGCAATGCATTCACGGGGAGTGAAAATCCCTGGTAGTTATAATCTGTTCTGCGCATATCATCCCAGGTAACGGGGCTGAGGAAGCAGGCGACATATTTCTCCTTCATGATCAACTGCAGGGTCAGCGCTCCGGACCCGACGGCTACAGCCGGGTCGGTGGTATAGCGGGTGTATGCCGTATCGGATACTCCCAGCTGATGGAGGTTGGCCTCGATGCCCGCTATATAAGCGTCATAGGCATTGGGCTTGTCCCCTTTTCTGAACAATGCTTCGGCCTTTATAAACAGGGCTTCTTCATAGGTGGCGATCCGGAAGGGCGCCGTCGATGTGGAATACCAGCCATCTTCTGTCAGGTAGCATTCTTCATGGTTCGTACCCGTGCCGATGCGACCCTTTCCATTGGATGTGCCCCGGTAGTCGCCGAACTTTGTCGTGTCGGTAATGAGCGGCAGCCGTGGATCAAAGACGCTATAGGTGGCTCCGTTCAAGGCATTGACAAAATAGGATGAGAGCCATCCATCAAGGTCCAGACCTGCATTGGCAATGGCCACATCGCCCCAGGGGTTGTTGTTGACGCCGTCTACAAAGGCCGTCACCTGTGCATCGTCTGCATTGCTGGTGTAGCCCGAGGCGAGTTCGGTGAGAACAGCGCTGGCATCATAGGCTGCCTGTTTTGAAACCTGGTTCAGCATCCTGGCTTTCAGCATATGCGCCGTCCTGATCCAGGCGGCCACTTTTCCTCCATGGATAAAATCGCTGGCAGCATCCATTTCACCGGCTGCATCCGGCTGTTGAAGAGCGGCGATACCTGCATCGAGCAGCTGCAGACAGGTGTCGTAAATCGCCTTCTGATCGTCGAATTTAGGCGTCAGGTTCTGTGTACCGAGAAAGGCTTCCGTGTAAGGAATATTTCCCCATACATTGCTGGCCATATTCAGATTCAAGGCCATCAGAACATCGGCCACCCCGATGTAGGCATTTACGCCCTTTTCGGCGGCAAAGCGCCTCATGTCATAGAGACCTGTCATGACCGTGTAGGTACTGTCCCAGGCTGTGCTGGCGTTGACATTGTCGTATATATCCGAGGCGCCGGCGGGGTTGGGCGAGGCGAGATACTGTGTGTAATAAGAGGTATAATCGCTTATATAAAACACATCGAACGCCGTCTTGTACGTTGTATAAGCCAGCAGACCGTTGATGGGAGGCGTCGTGGCCACGTTGGGATTTTTGTTGATATCCAGGTATTTTTTACAGCTGCCGGACAGGGCTGCCCATGCGATGAACACGAGGGCGGGGAATGCTTTTTTTATTCTTATTGATGTCATTGGAATAATTTTTATGGTTTACAAACCTACATTCAGCGTGAGTAGATAGCTGCGTAATGCAGGATAACTAAAGCCTGCAAACCCATTGGCATTGCTGCCCGCGGGCGTCGAGCTGGATTCGGGATCGAAGCCTTTATAATGTGTGAACACGATGAGATTGTTTCCTGTGAGCGACAGGCTCAGATCACGAATGAATGTATGTGTTATCAGGTGCGAAGGGAGTCTGTATGTCAGAGACGCCGACCTCAATCGTATCCAGGATGCATCTTCTATAAAGTTCTCCGATATGCCGCGATAGACATTACGATAATAGCCGTTGCCATAGCTCACGCCATCCGGTCCCGTGTTTTGCCCCAGCCATACAGCCTTTGTGTTGGGCGTTCCATCTGCCAGCACGCCTTTGAACACCACCGTCTGATCCCTGTTGGCGGTGACAGACGATTCGCCAAAGGCTGCCAGGAAATTGCTGAACTGGTCGTATTTCTTCACGCCAAGCCGTGCATCCCACAGGAAGAAGAGGCCCCAGTTCTTATAGGAGAGATTATTGGAGAGGCCTACGATCCATTTAGGGAATGCATTACCCAGTATCTTTTGATTGGAGGACGGCGTGAGGACGGGGAAGCCCTTGCTGCTGATGAGCCAGGGCTGGTTCTTATCGGAGTAGTTGGGATTCTTATTATCCTGGTAACGGTTTATAGGTGTTCCGAAGAGATCCCCGACCGAATTGCCAACGATGTATTTCTGTGTGACCGTGGAGTTGGAATAGCCAAACTGACTGCCGACAACGATCTCATCCAGTCCGGGATAAATGGCGAGGACCTTGTTTCTGTTAGCCGAGGCATTTACCGTAACATCCCAATTAAAGTTCCTGCCTTTTACCGGACTGCCTTTGAGGCTCATCTCTACCCCTCTGTTACGCAGCTCGCCCGCATTCAGGGTTATGGAGTTGAATCCTGTGGAATTTCCCACCAGTACGCCGATGATCTGGTCCTTGCTGTCGGAGGTATACCACGTGAAGTTAAAGCCAAGTCTTTCCCTGAAGAAATTTACATCCACGCCAGCTTCGAACGTGCGTGTTTTCTCGGGCCGCAGCGTGGGTGTACCGGCTGCATTGACACGGCTCCATCCAATGACGCCGTTGATGGGTTGCGGGAAGCTGGAGGTATAGTTGACATTGGTGCTATAGGGAGGAGCATCCTTACCGATGCTGGCCAATGAAGCGCGGAACTTACCGTAGCTGATCCAGGTGGGCAGCTTCAGGTGCTGGGTAAAGATATAGCTCAAATTGACCGACGGGTAGAAGAAGCTGCGGTTGGCCGCTTCGAGGCTGGAAGTCCAGTCATTTCTGCCCGTGACGTTGAGATAAAGGTAGTTGTTATATCCCAGGGTGAGGTCGCCATAGGCGCCCACGATGCGGTAGTTTACCTGGTTCTCGGAAGCGGAGATCTGTTTGGCATTTCCCAAAGTATACAGATCATATACATCCAGGTTATTGCCTTCCGTGGCTGTAGTCTTTATGGCCCTGTCGAGGACATCATTACCCAGGCGCAGGGTGGTCTGGAAAACGCCACCCCAGGTGTGATCAAAAGTAAGCAGCAGATTGGAGTTCAGCTGGCGGTAGTTGATCTGGTATTCGTGTACAAAGCCCAGGTCGTTGTCGGATGCGAGGATCTCATTCGGTACGCCCTTGGGGCCCGGCGCGGTGGCTGTGCGGGCGTCTCCATACTGGTCGATGCCCAACAGATAGGTCGCTGTCATCCATTTGAGCGGTGTGTAGGTGAAGTTCACGTTGCCCGTAATGTGGTTGACCTTGGATCTGAATTTATTGGTAGCGGCGAAGTAGATGGGATTGCCGTTGCCGTAGGTCTTCATGGTTCCATCCGGCTTGACATAGTCCCTGACGTCCCAGCGGCCTGCCCAGTAGATCAGCTCTTCGTTGAACCGGTCTGCGTCATAGAAATTACCATCCGTATTGGAGTAATATAACGCGCTGCCCATCCTGAACTGATCGCTGAATTTCTGTGTACCCGTGATGCGGGCGGTGATATCCTGATAATAGGTGAAGGGGATCAGACCATTCTGACGGGAATAGGAGAGAGAGGTGGCGTAGGTGCTTTTATCCGTCCCGCCGGAGAAGCTAAGCGAATTCCGGTATTGATGTCCCGTACCATAGGCTCTTTTCCAGTTGTTAAAAAGCCGTGCCGGGTGATTGGGATCCACTGTCCGCGCCTGTTCTACTGTAGGACCCCAGGCCGGCCAGAAGCTGGTGGAATCATAGTCTTGCAGCCTTCCTCCAAATCCCATGGTATATTTTAATTGCAGGTCGGGGAACTTGTCTACTACGTCCGTGCTAAAGCTGGAAGTGAGGTGAGCCTGCAGTCTGCCTGCCTTGCCGGACTTGGTAGTGACTACTACCACGCCGTTGGCTCCCCGAAGACCATACAGTGCAGTGGCGGCGCCTCCCCGCAGGATATTCACCGTTTCGATGTCTTCCGGGTTGATATCGCTGAGGCGGTTTGGCATTTGCGTACCCCGATTGCCCGTCGTACCGAGTACGGAAGTGGTGTTATCCACCGGCATGCCGTCGATGACGAATAAGGGTTGATTGTCTTTTGTAGGGTCCAGGGAGTTGACGCCCCGGATCATGATGCTGGCGCCCTGACCGGGTCCCCCGCCCGCGCTGGAAATGGTTACGCCAGCCACCTTGCCTTGCAGCGCGTTGAGCAGGTTAGGCTGCTGGGCTTGTACCAACTGTTCGGCGGATACTGTCTGTGAGGCATATCCCAGCGTCCTCACTTCGCGCTTGATGCCCAGCGCCGTGACCACGACCTGGTCCATTGACTGGTCGGAGACTTTGAGCGTCACGGTGATCGATGCTCTTCCATCGAGGTCTACCGTCTGTGTGATAAATCCTACGGCGCTGACCTGGATGGATTTAAGATTGTCCGGTACCGATAGCGCGAAATTTCCTTTCTCGTCCGAGCTGGTGCCTTTACCGGCGATGCCGTTTGCGAGAACAGTGGCGCCAACGACAGGCTGCCCGGATTCAGTTAGGATGCGACCCGAAATGTTGTGCTGCTGGGCGACAGCATACTTAAATAGCATGCCCCACAGCAGTAGCAGTGTGATTGATTTTCTCATAAAAAAAAGCTTTACTCCCAATTTAGGAAAAGAAGGAATAACAAATTCTTAACATACCCGGTATTTTACGCATTATGAACGAGGTTTATATGTCTTGATAAACAAGCATTGCCGTATCTTCGGGGCAATATGGTCATTCGCAGTTCATCCTATATTATCAGCAGTCCGGATCATACCAAGAGTCCGGCGCCGGACAGACCCGAGTATGCTTTTATTGGCCGGAGCAATGTCGGCAAGTCATCATTGATCAACATGCTGGTCGGAAATGATAAGCTGGCGAAGACTTCTGGCACTCCGGGCAAGACCCAGTTGATCAATCATTTTTCCATCAACGACGAATGGTATATCGTGGACCTGCCCGGTTATGGTTTTGCCAAGGTGTCCATATCGCAGCGGAAGAAATGGGAGAAGATGATCGAGGATTATCTGCGCAAAAGAGAGAACCTTGTCAATGTTTTTGTATTGATCGACAGCAGACACAGCCCCCAGAAGATTGATCTTGAATTTGTCAATACTTTGAGAGAGTGGCAGGTGCCTTTTTGCCTGGTCTTTACCAAGGCGGACAAAGAAAGCCAGCGTACGGTGAGCAAAAATGTAAAAGATTTTTTGGATAAGATGCGGGCAACCTGGCAGTTCCTTCCACAACACTTCGTTACCAGCGCCGTAAAAAAAATGGGCCGGGATAAGATCCTCACACTCATCGAAGAGATGAATGAATTCGATGAGGAATAGCTGTAGCGGATTAAAAAGTCATGAAGAAAGCTAAAATGTTTCTTAGCTAAAATTTAACAGATATCTTTGCTGCAGACATTGTCTTTTTTATAGGGACCCCTCCCAACTTGTAGAAACCCCTTTTTCGAATTAAACTCCTTTTGACCCCAATGCCCCTGGCTTGGTGTTCTAGCTGCTAACCTACACTCTAATGCTTGATGCTATTGAAAATCTGTCGGATCGACAGAGAGGAATTGTATTGCCTGCACCCAGGTATCAATTTTTCTGCTGCTCCGGTGGACAGTTTGCTATTAACTGTTTTGATTTAATCACTGTTTAAATTTTTAATCACATGAGAAGACCTTTGGCACTATTACTAGTGCTGGTATTGCATTCTATACTAGCACTGGCTCAGCATGTCATTACCGGTAAGGTTTATGACCAGTCGGGGCAACCGGCCCCATTTGTAACTATCCGGATCAAAGGCAGCAAGGCGGGTACAAGCGCCGATGCGAATGGCGCTTTTTCCATTCATGCTAACAAGGGGGACCGGCTGATCGTCTCCGGCGCCGGATTCCAGTCGACAGAATTTCTTGTCGAAGACGCCGCCAATATCAACATCCAAATTACGCGCAAAGATGCGAGCATGACGGAAGTCGTGGTAACGGCATTGGGTATAGCCCGGAGCAAGAACAGCCTGCCTTATGCTGCGCAGACGATCAATGCGGATGAGGTAACCAAGACGAGGAACTCCAATTTTGTGGATGGATTATCCGGTAAGGTAGCGGGTCTGCAAATTTCCCAAACGAACTCCATTGGCGGATCGACCAATATCGTACTGCGGGGTAACAAATCCATTACGCAATCCAACCAGGCGTTGTTTGTTGTCGATGGCGTTCCGTTCGACAACAGCTCTACCAGCACGATCGTCGACAAGAATAATTTTCAGCGGGCTGGTACTGGTGGATATGACTATGGCAGCAATTCTGCGGATGTCAATCCCGATGATATCGAGTCCGTTACCGTACTGAAAGGAGCGGCTGCCTCCGCCCTATATGGTTCCAGGGCTTCCAATGGGGTGATCCTTATCACTACCAAGAAAGGCAAGAGGGGATTGGGTGTGACCGTAAATGCAGGCATCACGGTGGGTGAGATAGACAAGAGCACTTTCCCGAAATATCAGAATCAATACGGGGCAAACTATGGAGCAGGTGCATATGATCCTACCGACCCTTCGAACCCATATCCTCATGGCTATGGCTCGCCGGATGGCAATTTCCTGTATGCGCCTGTTTTCGGATCGACTACGTCTCAGCTGATCGTGCCGACGACGGAAGATGCTTCCTATGGCGCGAAGTTCGATCCCAACCTGATGGTGTATCAGTGGGATGCTTTTGCCAACTTTCCCGGCAACCCTTATTATGGGAAGGCCACTCCATGGATCGCGGCCAGGAATGGTCCCGCGACATTTTTCCAGAAGGCGACATCGTATAATACCAGCGCCTATATTGAAGGAGGAGGCGATAAGGGTTCCTTTAAAATGGGATATACACGCGCCAGCGATGGGGGTGTCATGCCCAATAGCAGGATCGATAAGAACCTCCTGAACTTTGGCGCTACCTATAACCTGACGCCGAACCTGACGGCTGGCGGTACTGTAAACTATTCCGGTGTAGATGGTCTCGGGCGATATGGCACGGGGTATGGAGGCGACAATATCATGAGCAGCTTCCGCGAGTGGATGGAAACCAACGTGGATTATAAAGAGCAGAAGACCGCCTATTTTGCCAGCGGCGGGCAGAACGTCACCTGGAATATGAAGGACCCCATCGACGGCAATACCAAACCTATTTACTGGGACAATCCTTATTTTATCCGGTACCAGAACTACGAGGATGATCATCGCGAGCGGTATTACGGTAATATATATCTGAACTATAAGGCCACTCCCTGGCTGAACTTATTGGGCAGGATTTCGACCGATTTCTATAATTCCCTCCAGGAAGAAAGAGACGCCATCGGCAGCGTCAATGTGCCATTCTATTCGAGGAATGATATCTCTTTCAAAGAGACCAACTTCGACTTCCTGGCGACGGTTGACAAGAGCCTCAGCAGTGATCTCAACTTAAAAGCATTGTTGGGGGCCAACCTGAGAAAAGATTATACAAGCTCGAAGTATTCCGCTACCAATGGAGGACTGGTGCAGCCCGGCTTTTATGCACTGTCCAACAGCGTGAATCCCATCAAGGCGCCTACCGAAGCTGTTTTGCAAAAGGAGATCGGCGGGGTTTTCGCAGGCGCTACACTGACGTATAAAGAATCACTGACACTGGATGCGACGGTGCGTCGTGACGTTGCAAGCACGCTGCCAAAGGGTAACAATGCCTATGTTTACCCGGCCGTATCTGCCAGCTGGAGCTTTTACAAGCTGTTGCAGGACCTGACCTGGCTGTCATCCGGAAAGCTGCGTGTCAACTATGCAGAAGTGGGCAACGATGCGCCTTATCACAGTATCATCAACACGTATGTGATCAATACGCCTTTCAATGGGACGCCTTTGTTCTCCATGCCTACGGTGGATAACAACCCCGACCTGAAGCCCGAGCGTACCCGCAGCTATGAGGCCGGTGTGGAAGTGTCTTTCCTGAACAGCCGGATAGGACTGGACGCCACCTATTTTCATTCCAGGACCTTTAACCTGATCACACAGGTGGGTGTCAGCGGCGCGACGGGTTTTGAGACAAGGTTTGTGAATGTGGGCACCATACAGAATGCCGGCGTGGAATTGTCGCTGAACCTTGTCCCTGTCAGGACGAAGGATTTTACCTGGAACCTGGCCGTGAACTGGAGCAAGATCAATAACAAGGTATTGTCCCTGTATAACAACCAGAGCAACCTGCTGATGCAATCCTACCAGGGCGGCGTCTCTGTGAATGCTACGGTGGGACACCCCTATGGGACCATCCAGGGGAATGATTTCCATTATGTCAATGGCCAGCGGGAAGTGGACACCACCGGCTATTATGTTTTTGGCAACGAGACCACCGACATCATCGGAGATGCCACCCCGAAATGGACAGGCGGCATGACAAACAGCTTCCGGTACAAAAGCCTTAGTTTGAGTTTTCTGATCGACATGCGTCACGGCGGCGACATCTTCTCGCTGGATACCTACTATGGGATGGCGACGGGTATTTATCCCGAGACCGCCGCCAAGAATGACCTCGGCAATCCTTCCCGTAATTCCCTTCAAAATGGCGGTGGTGTGATACTGCCTGGTGTTACGGCGGATGGAAAGCCCAATACCGTGCGGGTGGATAACAGTGGTACCGGCTATGGTCTTTTTGGTTATGTAGATAATCCTGCCAAGGCGTTTGTCTATGATGCCAGCTTTGTCAAGCTGAGGGAAGTGGCCCTGACATATTCGCTGCCGCACAGCATGCTGGATAAGACCAAGTTCATCAAGGGCATCGATGTTTCCCTGATAGGAAGGAACCTTTGGATCATTCACAAGAACCTCCCATATGCCGATCCCGAGGACGGGCTGGGTGCGGGTAACCTGCAAGGTTATCAGAGCGGCTCTTTCCCCGCAGTAAGGACAGTAGGCGCCAATGTTAAACTCAAATTTTAAATCACATGAACACGAAGTCTCACCAACACCTTAAAAGATCAAATATGATCGTTGGTAACAAGATCATCATAGCATCATTGGCATTTACCCTCTTGTTAGGAGCATGCCAGAAAAATCTTACGGATCTGAACACCGATACGAAGAACCCAACCAATGCGCCATCTTATTCTCTTTTTACCAATGGGCAGAAATATATGACGGACTGGCTGACAACCGCCGACGTGAACTACAATATCGGCAACCTGGTCGCGCAATATTGGACGGAGACCACGTATACAGATGAGAGCAATTACAACCTGGGTAACAGGGATATTCCCAAGAATTTCTGGACCAGGCTGTATGTGGATGGGCTCAACAACTATGAGCAGGCCAAGAAGCTGATACCGACCGATGTAACGGACGCGGATCAGATGAGGAGCGAGCTGGATATTACGGATATTATGGAGGTGTATACCTATTATTACCTGGTGACGACCTTTGGCAATCTCCCTTATACCCAGGCCAACGACATCGACAAGTATCCTTTCCCGGCGTATGACGATGCGAAGACCGTTTATTCCGACCTGTTGACCCGTCTGGACAGCAGCATTGCAGGGTTGAGCGCAGTGGGCAGCGGAAGCAGCTTTGGCGCCGCCGATATTATGTACAGCGGGGATGTGCCTTCCTGGTTGAAGTTTGCCAACTCGTTGAAGCTGAAGATGGCTATGCTGCTGGCGGATACCGATCCTACTACTGCCAAGACAAAAGTGTCGGAGGCGGTGGCAGCGGGTGTATTTACGTCCAATGCCGACAATGGGGTATTCCGTTATACCGGTGTCACACCCAATGCAAATCCCATTTGGGTAGCTGTTATCCAGAGCAATCGTAATGACTTTGTCATCGCCAATACTTTATTGAATTCCATGGTCACGCTGAGTGATCCCCGTCGCACTGCCTACTATACCAATGAGTATAGCAATGCCGACATCGGAGGTTCTGTTGGCGACAACAATACCTGGAATAATTATTCGAATATTTATTGGGGCAATGTGAAGGGAACGATCGTAGACCCGGGAGCTCCGGCGGACCTGCTGGATTATTCGGAGGTCAGTTTCTTGTTGGCGGAGGCTGTCGAAAGAGGATTTATCTCCGGAACGGCGTCGGATTATTATAATGCGGGTGTTACGGCCAGTATCGAGTATTGGGGTGGTTCGACTTCGGATGCGAATACTTACCTGGCGCAGACCAAGGTGGCGTATGCCACGGCTCCCGGTGGAATAGGAGTTGGCTCCATCGGCAGTACGGGTGTGAGCACGACCGGTGTGCAATGGAAACAGGCCATTGGTATACAGAAATATATTTCCTTGTATCTGCGGGGAATGGATGCCTGGGTAGAGATCAGGCGACTGCAATATCCAGCCATGGCTATTCCTACCAGCGCCAAAACACCTTTCCCCTGGAGATATACTTATCCGTCCGACGAGCAGACGGCTAACGGCGGCTCTTATAAGGCGGCTGTGACGGCTTTGGGTGGAAATGGGGACCAGGTGACGACAAAGCTATTTTGGATGCAATAGATCGCGTGGCATAAGCTGAAATTTTACGGGCCATCCGCTAACGCGGGTGGCCTACTATTTTGAGGGAATTTTGGGGGAGACAAATCCTTGAGTCGTAACAGGATCACGACTGTCAGTGTGGAGGGTGTACAGGACCGCGTGTTAGTTCACGACCTTATTCGCGCAGCTGCTGCTGGCAAACGCTTCCGGTTTTGCCTTGAAGGCAAAGCCCATACCCAGTATGTAGCCCATTGCCTCCTTTAGCGCGTCATTGCTCTTGAAATGCGGATTGGTGTTGATATCAGCATGTACTTCCATGTCTACATCGTACTTGGAAAAGAGGTTGCATAATTCATAGGCAATCTCGATGCTTTTGGCAACTTCCACCAGCATACGCTCTTTGATCGTATACTGATGCCTGGTCTTCTCGTTGTGGATGAACATGAAACCTCCATGTCCTTCACGAAGAAAAACAATTACCGTAGCAAATTCCGTTTCAAGACCTTTTACCTGGGAGTCGGTACCGATGCAGACCTTTAGGCGATAGCCCTTTTCGGTTTCACGTCTGATCGCGTTTTCAACAGCTTCGATGATGGGTAGTTCGATCGGGTCGCCATTAAATTTTCGCCATAGCATAATATAAAGGATTTTTCGAATTTACCGAAAAAGCCGCTAAAATCAAAATCGTATAGAGATTATTGTAGTGTTAAGCCTGGCAGGAACCGCTGGAAGCGGTTCGTTCGAAGGACAAACATTGGCGATTTGCGTATGTCAATACTGGCCCGTACTCAGCAGGACGAGGGTGCAGGCTTCCACTGGAAGGATGCCATGATCCTTTGCAAGCTGCTCCAGCTCCGGGTTTTCGGCGCCGGGGTTAAAAATAATGCGGCGGGGACGGAGGGAGAGGATATAATCGTAGTATTCCTGTTGGGCTCTGGGGTTCAGGTAGAGTGTTACTGTATCTACGGCAGGGAAGTCCTTTTTTTCCGTGTCTACGTCTACGTCGGCCACTTTGACCTGTTTTTTACCGATGGCGACTACAGGGTGGCCCTTGCTACGCAGGCGATTCACAGCCAGGTAACTGTAACGCTGAGGATTGTTGGAGGCGCCTAACACCAGTGTCTTTTTTTCTTCGGCCATTATGTAAATTAACAACTATCCCTGGCATCTTGTTTGCCCCTTTTAAAATACTTCTTTAATAGTTACATCGGGCAGCGCTTCCCGGATACGGGCGGCCAGTATGGGCAGCTTGATGGTGGGTACGCCGGGGAACAGGTGATGTTCCAGGTGGAAGAACATATTGTAGGTAAGCTTGTTCTTCCACGGGCGGCTGAGGCTGCGGGCAAATACCTCTTCATCACAATCATGATGTACTGTCCATACGGCAAAGAACCCCGACAGCAGCTCGCCGGCTAGCATGGCGAGCACATGGTATTGGAGGAAGGGGATGCGCGCTATGAAAACAGCAGAAACGAATATTATTATCATGGTCAATTCCAGCCATATCTTTAAGCTATCCTTTGATCGAAATGCCACGATGTGCTGACGAATGATAAATGCTGGACCATAGAGGATGGCTTTCCATGCAGGCATACGTGCCCAGTTGCCCTCCACATCTCCTTCCTGCAGACAATACTTGTGGTGCCGCAGGTGATTGTACTTGACGGCATGCATAGCTGCCAGCATCAGCACGCTGTTGGAGAGCAGGGTCAGCTCCGTGAGGAGGCGGGTGGTACCCAATGTATGGTGAAAGCCGTTGTGCACCTGTCTCAGGCCGGTGAGAAAAAAGAGAAAGGAAAAGGGCAGGGCCGCGAGATAGTGATGCTTCCAGGCCAGCAGACAGGAGATCAGCAGCCAGGGCAGGGTGATAGAATTTTCGATGATTATTTCAAGCGGAGACAGATGTGTGAGGTCTTTCCATTTGACGGTCCGCAGCCGTCGATCTTGTAGTAGGCTCATGGCGGGGAATTGAAGGATGATGAGATCTAAAATAAGTGATACTTTTTTCTGGGAATTTTTTCCAGCACGGATATGATCGCGTCTTCGGCCTCCGTATACCGGAAGATGAATCCTGCATCCTGCAGCTTTGTCGGCAGCACCCAGCGGCTCTTTAGTATCAGTTCAGCCTCCGTGCCAATGAGCCAGGCGCCCAATTTCAACATCCAGGTAAAGGCCGGCAGTCCTATGCGATGGCCCGATGTCTTACGCAGGGCGCGCATAAACTCCCGATTGCTGAGAGGATGTGGGGAGCAGAGATTGTATACTCCCTCCAGCCTGTTGCGTTCATATATCCATTTTATAGCCCTGCAGAGGTCTTCGATATGTACCCAGCTATACATCTGGCGGCCATTGCCCTGTCTGCCGCCCAACCCGAACTTCAGCAGGCGGAGATAGGGAGTGAAGACGCCGCCATCGCCCAGGGTGATGGCTATGCGTAAGGTTATCTTGCGGGTGAAGGGGGCGCGCTGCTGTTCAAAGGTCTCCTCCCATCGCTTACACACCTGTACGGAAAAGTCGTCCTCGATCTCGCCTGTATATTCATCCTGCGGACGATCTTCTGCATGGCGGTAGATGGTGGCAGATGCAGCATTGATCCATACTTTTGGAGGTGTGACAGCATCCCGGATGGCCAGGCCGAGGGCCCTGGTGCTGTCGGTGCGGCTGTCGAAGATAGCCTGTTTGTTTTTGTGAGTGTAGCGGCAGTTAACGCTCTTGCCTGCGAGATTGATCACCATGTCGCAGCCGTCGATGGCTTGTGCCCAGGACTTTTCTACCCGGAGTCCGTCCCACCAGAGGTATTGAATGCGATGGCCGTCGGCGGATGTAAGGAGCTTTTTGCCGGTCAAATGCCGGCTGAGGATCACGATGTCGTTGTTCCTGCCAAAGAAGGCGGCCAGCGCCTGACCGATGAAACCTGTGCCGCCTGCGATGACGATCTTTTTGTTGTTCATGATTGGTGGATTTTAGTAAATGCCTCCTTTATTCCCTGTATTTCCCGGCTCAAATTTCTTTTCCAGCAAGGCCCTTTTACGAAGCTTATAGAATACCAGCATGTTTAAGAAGTGCATGCCGCCGAGGATAAGGATAATGGCCCCTACTTTTATGCTGAGTCCTTCCACCAATTGCCGCGCATCCAGGATATTCTCCGTAATGGTGAGCGTGTACACGGCATACCCGATATTGATCAGATAAAATCCAACCAATAACAGATTGTTCACGGCATTGGCTAATTCCTTATTCCCATGGAATATATCCAGGAGGAATACCTTCCCGTTGCTGAACAGGGTGCGAGCTACCCAGACAGTGAGCGCGAGTGTGAGGAAGAGATAGAGTGTGTAGCTGATAAGAATGTAAGACATAACTGAAAATTTATTGGTGGTGAATTTGATTTTAGTTTTTGAACTTTCAATAAGTATTGAAATATGTATGCTAAATAAAAGCCGCATTTGCGGCAATCCGGCATAGAGCCAGGGGCGAGGCTGCAGGGTCGATCAGTGATGTCCGATCAGTCTTTTTTTCCTGCGAACAGTTTCATCAGGCTGCCCACGAACCAATGCTCATCAGCCCTGATCATCGTATCGAGGGTCTTGTCGGCCTGATCGCTGAACTTACGGATATTGTTGATCGTGTCTGTAAAGGTCTTTACCGCCCTATCGCGTTTGTCACCTTCGACGTCGCTCAGTTCCTTCAACACGGGTATCATCAGGTCCAGCTCTCTTTTCTTCCTTTCTTTCACGATCTGCCTGGCTACTTTCCAGATGTCTTTTTCGGCAGAAAAGTATTCTTTTCTTTCACCCGGCCGGATCACTTTCTGCAGAAGTCCCCAGTCTATGAGCTCGCGGATATTCATATTCGCATTGCCGCGGCTGATGCTCAGCTCTTCCATCACTTCGTCTGCGCTGAGGGGATCGGGGCTTATCAACAGAAGGGCGTGTATCTGCGCCATTGTCCTGTTGATCCCCCAATTCGTTCCGAACCGACCCCAGTCGGCAATAAACTTTGCTTTTGCTTCTGCCAGTGTCATCGTGCTTTTTCTTTTTGGGACCTTATTCGTCCCGTTGACAACGTAAAGGTATATTTTCTTTCTGAACTTTCAAAATTTATTGAAAGTTTTAAATGGGTAGGAATAGTGGCTTATCGCCCCTGGCCAGGAGGGCAGCTGTATTGTTTATTCTCTTTGTCCTTGGATCCGGCATTTCCTGGTCTGATCACCAGGGCTATATAGAATCCCCCATTCTGCATTTTACTTTTGGAGAAGATATTTGCCCAGTTATGGACACCTGCCAAAAGGGGGCCTGCTTTAAAAGCTCCCCCGATCCAGAATCTTCCATCCGAGGTGACCTGGACCGGCAGATAGGCGCCAAGCTTTTTCTTCTCCCAACGCGGGGTAAGGGTCAGCATGCTGAAATCCTTGACCAGGAGTCTTTTAGGAGTACTCGTGAAGGGGGCATTCAGGGAGAGATTGCCATTGATAGCGAAATAATTTTCCAAGGGTCTGTCCACATTGATCACCAGCCGCGTGGGGTTATATATCTTAAAAATACCGTTGGGCGTATAGATATTATTGACGATGGTGGCCAGGCTGTCGTTGAAATTGGCGAGACTTTTCACGTCGGCAAACTTGGCATTGAGGGCGGAGTCCGAGACGTCACTGCGGGGCTGGCTGGCGGCTCTGCTTTGCGTCCCATATTTGTAAGAGTTCCATCCGAGGTCCAGCAGGGACACCCCTATCTTCCATTCATAGTCATACCATGTATTTTCATCCATCCGGGTAGTGACGGCCTGTGATTTTACCCAATACTCTACTCCCAGGTCCACTGCGGCGCCCGGCCGGCTATTGCCAAAAAGATCCTTCAGGTTTTGAAATGTGGTTTGATCTTTCTTCCACCGATCGTAATTGCTGGAATATCCATATTGGGCGCTGCCCGCCTTCATAAAATAAATGGTCTGGATGCCGGATACGGAACGTTGTACCGTTGCGTCATTGAGCTGAGCATAGAGGCCGGATATTCCGCGCATAGCCCTCAAAGTGACACCGGCATTTATCCGTCTGTACTCATCGTCCCAGACCGTGCGGCTGTAGGTGGCAAAAAGCTCCAGCCAGCTGCTGCTGGTCATATTACCGCTGTATACCGTGCCCTCGTTGATATTGAAGAACTGGTTCATATCCTTCAGCGTATCGTTGTAATTGGCCGGTCCCGTCCGGACGGCCCCATATCCACGCAGATTGGCCCCAAAGGCAATGGCCTGGGTTTTACCCAGCGCGATCCGGGCATTCAGCAGGTGCAGGTTGTAGTTGAATGCCGCAAAGCGTTTGAAATAACCTCCTTTCCAGGATACGCCTATCGTATCCTTGCTGGGTAAAAGGGAAAAGTCATGCAGGATCACTGCGTTACTGGTATTCTTGAGCTGGACGGAAAATATAGTGATATCCCATGGATAGGAGGTGCTGAGGATGGAAGCCGGGTTGTTAGCCACACCCATGCTGCCTGCATCAGGCGTCCCTTCGACGGCGTGATAATTCTGTGAATAACCAATAGCTGGAAAAACCAACCCCCAAAAAAGTCCATAAACTACGGATCTCATAATCTGCGTTTAATTAAAACTGCGACAATTCGCGCCGAACGGCTGGATTTTCAGGATGGATTAGTGTTAAAAGGGCTGACCGTGGGTCTGACGGATCAAAAATGATATCAATTTAGGGAAAGGTTTTAGCGAATGTAATAAAAGATTGGTACGTTTTTCATCTCCGAACCAACGTTGTAATTGCCGGCCTGTCCATATACGGCGGCCGAACTGTCTGCTCCATTGATCCTCATACTCCTGTTCCATCTCATGACGGGCGATATGCCCCTTCAGGAAGGCATCGATGGAGCGGAAGGCTATTTTACTGCCATGCAAGGCCATGCTCATCCCATTACCTGACAAGGGAGGGATCATTCCCGCCCCGTCCCCTATGAACAGCATATGATCTTCGACCGTCGCCCTTCGTTCAAAACTTATCTGCGAAATAGTCAGCGGCTGATCGAACAGCTTTACCGAGGAAGAAAAAATATCCGACAGAAAAGGATTCTGATACAGGATATTTTTTTCCATTTCGGGAATAGAGTTGCCATTCTTCTGCAGATTGGCGGCTGTCGTCATATAACAAAGGCAATAGCGTCCATCCTCGATGCGGGAGATACCGCAATAGCCATCCCTGAAATTGTGCAGGGCGATAAGGTCCGAAGGAAAATCTGTCTGTATATGGTATTTTACCGCGATATAGTTGTTCAGCTTATCGGATCTTCGGAGGGTAAAAGGCCGCCGCCATTTTATATCCAGATTGCTTCGCTTGCCTGCCGTCACACAGGCTAGTTTTGCCTGGTATATATCGGAGGCAGTATGAATATGCGCAACGGACCGCTCGAAGCTGATGTCCGCGACCTTTACACCTTCTTCCACTACTACGCCGCTGCTTCGGGCAATGCCCGCCAGCTCAGCATCGATCTTGTACCGGCTGATGCCAAACCCGCCCAGCGGGAGCTCATGCTCGATGTATTCGCCATTGGGCGCAGATACCAGTACTCTTCGGATCACCGGCAATCCCCAGTCGCTGAGAGGAAGACCCAGCTCTTCCAGAAAGTTCCAGCTTTCCAAACTTATATATTCCCCACAAACCTTGTGAAAGGGATACCGCTCTTTCTCAAAAAGCACTACGGCATAGCCCGCCTTGGCCAATTGAATAGAAAGGGCTAACCCGGCCAGTCCTCCGTCCGCTATGGCAACGTCGTATGTTTTGGAAGTATTCAACGAGAGATCTTTTGCTGCTCTTTAGAGGACGTCACCAGCCACCTGAATGCCCACTTCCACTGAACTTTTGCATCATTGATACCAGCCTGTCTTATCAATTCCATCCATTCCGGTCGGGTAAACCCCCTTTGCACGGAAAGAGGAGCATCGTTCTTCACGAGATAGGATCTGGAAAACCACTTCGTCAACAGCCGGATGGATTGCCAGGCCATGATATGCCGGTGCAGATCATTGATAAACCATCCCACGCCTGCATTTTCTTCCATCCAGCCCAGCTGCCCGATCAGCTCCTCGTCCGTGAAGTGATGACAAAATAAGGAAGAGAAGATGATATCCGGCCTGCCCTGGTCAAAAACAACATTACGATAATCCGAATGGATCCACTCCGCAGGGCCTTCCTGCCATCTGTCTTTTGCAACATCAATACAATGAGCATTCAGGTCGATGCCTGTAACGCGTACGTGGATATTTTTTTTATGGCACCAGCGGACCAGGGCCCGCAGGTTATCTCCTCCCCCGCAGCCAATTTCGCATATGCTGATCTGTCTTCGACGCCCGATGAGGTGTTTCAATCCTCCGATACTGATGGCATGTCCGCCCAGCCAGGTATTGATAATATCCAGTTCCAGCATATTCTGCCGGATGTCGTCAAGGGGGATATCGTCTCTGTCCAGCAATTCTTTTTGATAGCTCCTTTTGGAAAGATCTTTAATCATATCATAATTGCGGAGGTCAACGGTGAACAAAATACGAAGGATAAATGGATAGACTGCTAAAATTCCGTTAAGATTATCTTTTGACCAACGAACAACCGTTTGCTGGCCGGGTACATAAAATATTATCAGCTCCTGGAGCTGACAATAAAACTTTCCATGGTGAGCCCCGGACCGAAAGCTGCTCCGAATACGGTATCCCGCCGATGATAGTCGAGCGCAGGCATCATCTGTTCCAACACAAAGAGTATGGTGGCGGAGGACATGTTCCCGTACTCTTTTAGTATTTTGTACGATGTATCCAGTCGTCCGTTGGTGAAATGAAGGCTTTTGTAGATGGAGTCCAGGATCTTCTTCCCTCCCGGATGGATACACCAGTGACTGATATTCTCCCTGGAAATATCCCGCTTTGCCAGGGCGCGATCCACCAGTCCGGCGAAATCCTCCTCGACAAGATCGGGTATATAGCTGCTTAGCCCCATTTGAAACCCTGAGGAGGACAATTCCCAAGTCATATCCCTTTTGCCTTTCGACACTATCTCCGAATAAAAGCTGTCGATGTGCAGACCTTTTTCGGGGTGATCGTCGCCTGTCACGAGGGCCGCCGCTGAGCCGTCCGAGAACAACAAGCTTGACAATATATTATTCATGGACGGGCTTCGTTGAAAATGCAGGGTACACAGCTCTGTGCATACGATCAGTACGCGCGCGTCTTTTTCGCTGTGGCAGAGTGCATCGGCCAGCTTGAGGGCATGGACAGCCGCATAGCAGCCCATAAAATTGACGGAAGTGCGAAAGACCGTGTTGGGCAATCCCAATAATTCCACCAGCTGAAGATCCAGGCCGGGAGCGCTCATGCCGGTGCAGCTCACGGTGATAAGATGGGTAATTTCCTTTGGCTGTAATTTCCCGCTCAGGCATCTTCGTATAGCCTCCATCGAGAGAGGTGCTGCGTAGATGTCATAGCACTGCATACGCAGCTCCAGCGATGGAAAGGGTTCCAGGTTCTCTGTGGGCGGATAGAACCGCCATTCCAGGGCCGGCCGGGTATAGTCGGCAATGACAGAATACCGTGTGTCTATACCGCTGTGATGGTACAGGAATTGCAGTTTGCGTTGCTCCGCATCATTCAGGGCGTAGATGCGCTGCATAAAAGACAGTATTTCATGCTGCCGATGTGCGTAAGCAGGCACCGCTGAGCCGATAGAAATTATCTTACTCAAGTAAAAGGAGGTTTTAAGATACCATAGGGTAGTGATCGCTAAGATTATGCCACCAGTCTGTTCATGATCAGTACGGCTATAAAACTGGCGTTGGTGCATACGGAAGCCAGCAGGTTCATTCGCATGGTATTCTTAAAATTAGCCTGCCGGGGATCCTTCCAGACGCTCACTGCCCATATGAAAAAATAAACGAGAATAGGCAGCATGCAGGTTGCCAGCACATAAAATTCCCTTATCTGAAGGGTACTGATGAAATAATACGCCATCAGGAGCATTGCGATGGTGTATAATGCGGCTGTAAAGATAAAGCTTCCCCGGATGCCCAATAGCATGCTGATGGTACGTACTCCATCCTGTCTGTCCGCCTCGTGCTGGTATACTTGTGTAAGGGGGTAAAAGCCTCCAATCAGCAGGCTGCTGATGATCATTCCTTCCAAGGGGGCATTTATGCTCCTGCCGGCGCTGCTGCCATAATAGACGAGGAAAAATACCAATGCGCCCTGACAGATAGTAACCGTAAGGTATCCGATGATGGGCAGTCGTTTGAGCCGTATGCCTCTATAGCTGTATGCCCTGGATGCAAGAATGTACACGGCCAGCCCGGCGGAAAAGAGGGGGCTGATCAGAAGGCCTGATAACAAGGCCAGTATATCCATTCCTACCGTGATCCGGAATAATTGCCGGGTGGGCTGAAGGGGATGCTGCAGGCCGCCGATGGGAGTAGTATCCCTATCCATATAGCTGTTGTAGCCGTTGCTTGCAGGGTATACCAGCAGATGCAATATAACGAACACCAGCAACGCCCGGGGCCAGTCCTGGTCCCCTGTCTGGCTGAGCGCAAACCAATACACCGGCATCAGGAAAAAGGAGAAATGAAAACGCAGCAGCTGTAAGGTGCTTTTTTTTAAGCCCATTCTGTTTTATTTGGCACCAAAGGTGCGGAAATTGGTTTTAACCGAAAGATAGCCCAATTCCCGCATATCGCTAATGTCTGTAGGCCTTCGTCCGAGCTCCGGGCACTCGAGAGCTTCGCTCGTATCCTTCGTCGGTTCCAACACTGTTGGACCCTCCTCGGGCTTCGCCCATACCCTTCGTCGGACCTGCTTCGACACGGTCTTCCTCGGGTACCCCGGTCGGGGCCTACGGTCCTGGACGAAACGCTTCCAGCGGTTCCCAGTATAACGAATATTAATTCCCATACGTTGCCATGCCTGCGCAATTACAGTCTTTTTCCACGGTGATGCCTAAGGCCGAGGCAAAGTGTTTGTAGAACCCGATCCTTTCCTCCCTTGCATCGCGTGCCGTGGGTGTATTGTCCTTACATTCCACGCCTCCATTGATGATATTGATAGTCATGCCAAATCCCGGCGTGCGCCTGCCCGCGTGGTCTGCCGGAGCAGGCTGCCATTTACCACCCATTACTTCATGACAGGAAGGTTTAGGTGTCTGCGCCTTCATCCAAAACCATAGGGCTGTCTTGAAAGCCACCACTCCGTCCGTGCTTACCATCTCGGGACGAGACAATAAAGGCAATCCCAGGTCCTGTCCGGCGGCGCCGTAGTTATAGGCATATGTCAGCTGCAGCGGTCCCCTTCCAAAATAGGACTTGCCGGGTACGGGCTTATAGGGGCTTGTGCCTCCCGTATTATACTGTGTACAATGTCCATCCCGGCATGCCTGTTCCTCTGTGTAGACCAGGCCCCAGGCATAGGGACCTCCTTTTGCGCCTGACCAGCCGCTGGTAGTCTCATGGGCGATGTGGGCAAAAAAGGCGGCCAGCTCCCGTAACCGGACTTCATGGGCGCCTTCTCCGGCAAAGGAAGGGAAATCCGCCGAGGCTTTGATCAGCGCCTCGTATGTATACAGTGGATGGTGATGCGGGAACAGCTGTTCGTATTGCTGTTTGGTCAATAAAGATGAAAGCCCCTCACCGGGACGGCTGCCAATTTTGGCAGGGGTTGTCCAGGAAAGGAGCATTATCAATGGAAAACAGTAGGATAACATAACCTAAAGTTAGGCATTTACCATTTTTCGTCCCCTTCGCTCTGATTGAGCTTTATATTGTTGAAGAAATCCTGCTGTGTCTCGCGTTCACGCTTCACCTGCTCATGGGGCTGATGGTCTTTTTGAGGCTCACGTTTGGCTTTGTCGTGAGGCTGGTGTACTTTTTTATTGTTGTCCGCCTTGTCTGTCTTGTCCGTCCTTTCGGTCCCTTCCGCCTTTTCCGTTTGTTGAGGTTCCCTTCTGTGATCACGTCTGGATGGATCGTGATGTTTTTTGGGATGCTCGCGTTTGGTAAGGTCGGGCTGCCCCGTCTTCAGGGGTTGCTCGGGCTGCTGTGGTTCGTTCTCCAGCGCTTCCAGCTCGGCGAGAGAGGAAATAGTGCCCTTGCGGATGATTTCCTGCGGGGGGCGTTGGGAGTTATCCTTCCGTTGAGGGGGATTATTTCTCTGCTGAGAGGAATTATTCTTTTGTTGGGCAGCGTTGTTCCTGCGTTGTGAAGGATCGTTCTTT
>Ga0105239_10001179_pt1 | contig 35849 bp, 32 predicted proteins | sample KBSC44metaG_FD_92761 | JGI IMG/M metagenome (GOLD analysis project Ga0105239, IMG submission 92761) | Corn rhizosphere microbial communities from Kellogg Biological Station, Michigan, USA - KBS C4-4 metaG | ecosystem: Host-associated > Plants > Roots > Rhizosphere > Soil | place: Michigan, USA... | reverse complement strand
GCGGCGGCGAGCAGCGGGATGTTCGTCTCCTTGTACTTCGCCACGCTGTCGAGGTCGCCGAGTTCGAGCTTGGGCATGCCGCAGCACGCTTCGCGCTCCACCAGCCTGACCGCGATGCCGTTGTGCGCCAGCAGTGCAGCGAGATCCTCCACCGCCTGCGGCTGCGACACGTTGCAGTAGCAGGTCGCGAACAGCATGACCTTGCCGCGCGTGCGGCCCGCGGGCGTCGTCTCGCCGACGGCGCCATCGAGGTGTTTCAACCGGCGCCGCGCGGTGTCGGAGTGGTAGGTCGGCAGGCGCGCATCCGGATGCACGCCGAGGGTCTTGTCGAGCAGGTTGCGCGTCACCTTCGCGCGATTGCCCGCATTGACGACGTCGACGACGACCGGAATCGAGGCGAGCTTGCCGATCGCGCTCGTGCTCGACAGCACCTTCGCCGCCAGTGTCGTTCCGCCGGTGCGATGGCGCAGCGCTTTCGCGCGCAGCATCAGGTGCGGAAAATCGACGTTCCATTCGTGCGGTGGCACGTACGGGCATTTGGTCTGGTAGCACAGGTCGCACAGGTAGCACTGGTCGACGACCTTGGCATAGTCGCTCTTGGCGACGCCGTCGACTTCCATCGTCGTCGATTCGTCGACGAGGTCGAACAAGGTCGGAAACGCATTGCACAGGCTGACGCAGCGGCGGCAGCCATGGCAGATGTGGAAGACGCGCTCGAGTTCCGCGTCGAGCGCGGCCTGGTCGTAGAACGCGGGATTCTTCCAGTCGAGCGGATGGCGCGTGGGCGCGTCGAGGCTGCCTTCGCGGGGTGTAGCGGACACGCTGCGGTCATCGGCCATGAACAAACAGCTCCCGCGGAGCGCTGGATGATTCGTAGGAGCGCACCCTGTGCGCGATCAACACCAAAAATCGCGTCGCGGTTCGGTCGCCCACAGGGTGTGGCTCCTACATCCTCGCCCCAACGGCGCGTTCAGGCGCCGACTTCGCCGAGCGCCTTGGTGAAGCGGTTCGCGTGTGAACGCTCGGCCTTGGCCAGCGTCTCGAACCAGTCGGCGATCTCGGCGAAGCCTTCCTCGCGCGCGGCCTTCGCCATGCCCGGGTACATGTCGGTGTACTCGTGCGTCTCGCCGGCGATCGCGGTCTTGAGGTTGTTCACCGTGCTGCCGAACGGCAGGCCGGTCGCGGGATCGCCGACCGTCTCGAGATATTCCAGGTGACCGTGCGCATGGCCGGTCTCGCCTTCGGCGGTCGAGCGGAACACGGCCGCGACGTCGTTGTGTCCTTCGACGTCCGCCTTCTGCGCGAAATAGAGGTAGCGGCGATTCGCCTGCGACTCGCCGGCGAATGCGGCCTTGAGGTTCTCTTCGGTGCGGCTGCCTTTCAGGTTGCTCATGGTGCACCTCGTGCTGGTGGAATCTGCGTGGCACCGGGTTCGCGGTGCCGTCCTTCGACCCTAGCACCGCGCTGTTGCGCGGTGAAATCGACCGTTGCGATCGCAGCGATAGGGAGGTCCTATCGGCCTCAGCGATGCAGGTGACCGCTCGCCTCCGGCTGGTAGCGGATCGCCTCGATGCGCAGCGTGCGCTCGCGGCCACCCGGCATCGGCCACTGGATCGCCTGCCCGATGCGCAGCCCGAGGATCGCGCTGCCGACCGGGGCGAACACCGAGACCTTGCGTGGATCGCCATCGGCGTCGCGCGGATAGGCCAGGGTCAGTTCGTGCTCTTCACCGGCGTCGACATCGACCACGCGTGCAGTCGAGTTCATGGTCACGACATCGGCCGGCATCTGCGCCGGATCGACGATCTCGGCACGCGCGAGCTCCGCGCGCAATTCGTGCGCGCCGACGAAACGCGGCTGCTGGTCGAGCAGGGCCTCGATGCGTGCGAGGTCGAGACTGGAAACGAGAATGGGCGGGGTGGTGGAAACGCTGTTCACGGCAAGCTCCATCGGGACCGGCGCCACGGAACGTGCGCAGGCATCGGTCCACCGTAGTGCAACCGGCGCGGTTTCTCAAATCACGCGCGGACGTCTCGGCGGCGGATCGCCGCGGGCGTGCGCACCTTCCGATTCGCGGGTTGTACGCCGGCATCGAGCAGATCGCGCGGCACTGCACGCACCACGCCGGCGAGGGTCTTGAGGAATGCGACGATGGCCGAACTCTTGCGCCATACCATCGCGATGCGCCGGCTCGGCGGATCGCCACGGAACGGCACCAGGTGGATGTCCCCTGACGACGCGACCGGCGGCTTCACCGCGAGGCTCGGCAGCAACGTGATGCCGACGCCGGCTGCGACCATCTGGCGCAGCGTTTCGAGACTGGTCGCGCGGAAACCGCTGCGCTCGACGGCGCCGGCGAGATGGCAGACCTCGAGCGCCTGGTCGCGCAGGCAGTGGCCGTCCTCGAGCAGCAGCAGGTTCTGCTCGGCGAGGTCGCCGAGTTTCAGCGCGGTACGCGCCGCGAGCGGATGGCCTTCGGGGACCGCGAGCACGAAGTCCTCCTCGAACAGGAATTCCTGGTGCAGCTGATCGTCGTGGATCGGCAGCGCGAGGATGCCGGCATCGAGGCGGCCTTCGCGCAGCAGGCGCAGGATCACCTCGGTCTTCTCCTCGGTCAGCAGCAGTTCGAGGCGCGGGAAGCGCGCGCGGATCGCCGGCACCACGTGCGGCAGCAGGTACGGTCCGAGGGTCGGGAAGATGCCGAGCCGCACGGTGCCCGATTCCGGGTCGCGCGTGCGCTGCGCTGCGGCGCGGATCTGCTCGATCTCGCCTAGTACCTCGCGCGCGCGCTGCGCGATCTCGCGTCCGACTTCGGTCAGCAATACCTTGCGCGGCGTGCGTTCGACCAGGGCGACGCCGAGTTCCTCCTCGAGTTTCCTGATCTGCGTCGACAGCGTCGGCTGGCTGACGAAACTCGCCGCGGCGGCGCGCCCGAAGTGCCTGTGTTCGGCGAGGGCGACGAGGTAGCGGAGATCGCGCAGATTCATGCCGGCGATTGAAGCACTCTATCGAAGTCATTTCAACAATCGAATTGAATGATCGCTGTCGTGCCCCTATCCTTGTTCCCGTCGGCGTGATCCAGACGCCCCATCCGTTGCATCCCATCCGATCAACCATCCCACAGGAGTTCCTCCATGCTGACCGTCGGCGACAAGTTCCCCGAATTCAACCTCAAGGCCACCGTTTCGACCGAGAGCGTCGAGAAGGCGTTCGCGCCGATCACGAACACGAGCTACAAGGGCAAGTGGCTGCTGGTGTTCTTCTATCCGAAGGACTTCACCTTCGTCTGCCCCACCGAGATCAAGGGCTTCGGCGACCTGAACCAGCAGTTCGCGGACCGCGACACCCAGGTGCTGGCCGCGAGCACCGACAGCGAGTTCGTGCACCTCGCCTGGCGCAAGGACCACAAGGACCTGCGCGACCTGCCGTTCCCGATGCTCGCCGATACCGCCAAGCGCCTGTCGAGCGCGCTCGGCATCCTCGACGAGGAAGAGGGTGTCGCCAAGCGCGCGACGTTCCTGGTCGATCCCGAAGGCGTGATCCGCTTTGCCTACGTCACCGACGGCAGTGTCGGCCGCAACCCGCAGGAAGTGCTGCGCGTGCTCGATGCGCTGCAGACCGACGAGCTGTGCCCGTGCAACTGGAAGCAGGGCGAAGAGACATTGAAAGTTGCCTGACCAAGCCGGCGGCGCATCCCTCCCTGCGCCCCGCTTGCCGGGCGCCGGCCAGCAATGGCCGGCGCCCACCTCATCGAAGGAGCAAGACATGACACTCGAACAGATCCGCGACCAGTTGCCCGACTACGCGAAGGACCTGCGCCTCAACCTCGACGCCGTGCTGTCCGAATCCGGCTCGCCCGGCCTCGCTCCGAAGCAGATCGCGATCATCGCGATCGCGAGCGCGATTTCCGCGCGGCACGAAGCGCTCACGCGCGCGGTTTCCGAAAAATTCGCCGCGACATTGAGCGAGGCCGAAGCGAACGGCGCACGCGCCGCCGCCTCGATCATGGCGATGAACAACATCTACTACCGTTTCACCCACCTCGTCGGCAACGAGGAGTACGCGAAGCTGCGGGCGGGCCTGCGCATGAACGTGATGGCGAACCCGGGCTGCGACAAGCTCGACTTCGAGCTCGCCTCGCTCGCCGTGTCCGCCGTGAACGGTTGCGGCATGTGCATGGAGTCGCACGAGAAGACCCTGCAGAAGCACGGCGTCGCCGCGCAGGCGATCCAGAGCGCGGTGCGCATCGCCGCAGTGCTGCATGCAGTCGCGGTGACCGCGGAGCAGGCGCTGGCGGCAGCGCCGGCACTTGCGGCTGCCGCCTGAGACGCGGATCAACGTGGAACAAGCGCATCGCGCAACCGATTGAAACAGCGGCTGCAGGGCGGTACGCGCAACGCGCGTGCCGCCGAGAGCAGAAGAATCGCCCGTTCGCGTCTTACCGCGTTGATCCGCATCCAGTGTTTCCGGCGAATCACGCGCGACGCCGTTCTCCGGCGCAAGCGCCGAGCGGAGCGGTCCGCGCCGGCGTGTCGTGGAGCGTCTTGATTCGCGACGGTGTGGAGCGCAGCCGCGCCAGCGCGCCCGCCATGCGCGCGACAGCTTCCTCGAGCTCGCGCTCGTCGAGCAGGCTGAACGCGAGGCGCATGCGCGGCTGCTCGCGCTGCAACAGGTCGTACGCGCCAGCGCCTTGGAACAGCACGCCAGCGCGTGCGCCTTCACGCGACCATGCGCCGATATCGACGCCTTCGTCCACTTCCGTCCACAGCGCAAGGCCGCCTTCCGGCACGCGAAAGCGCAGCGCCGAGCCGAGGCGCCGTTCGAGTGCCTGTGCCAGCGTATCGCGTCGCGCCGCGTAGATGCGGCACATGCGCCGCACGTGCCGCAGCATCTCGCCATCCTCGAACAGTTCCGCGATCGCGCATTCGACCGCCGCATCGCCGCGCGGATCGCTCGCCGCGCGCAGGTCGGCGAGGCGCGCGAACACCATGGGCGGCGCCACCACGAAACCGGTGCTCATGCCGGGTGCGAGCAGGTTCGCGAGCGAGCCGACATAGACCACGTTGGCGCCGCCCGCACCTGCGGCGAGCGGCAGCACCGGCTTGCCGGCGTAGTGGAACTCGTGGTCGTAGTCGTCCTCGATGATCGCCAGCCGATGTTGCAGGGCCAGTCCGGCGAGCTGCGCACGTCGATCGGCCGACATCACCGCGGTGGTCGGGAACTGGTGGTGCGGCGTGAGGAACACGGCACGCACGCGCGTGCGCTCGAGCAGGGCCGCGAGCGCATCGACGCGCAGGCCCTGTTCGTCGATCGGCAGCGGCACGAGCTGCGCGCCGGCGAGGCGCAGCGCATTCCACGCGGGCGGATAGCCGAGCGCTTCGACCGCGACGACATCGCCGGGCGCGATCAGGGCACGCGCGACGAGGTCAATGCCTTGTTCGACGCTGCGCGTGACCATCACGGTGTCCGGCGTCGCCGGCAAGCCGCGCGAGCGCGCGAGCATCGTCGCGAGCACGCTGCGCAGGCGCGGATGGCCGCACGCATCGGCGCCGCCCAGACTGCGTTGCCCGATCGCGCGACGAAATGCGCGCGCGAGTGCGCGCGCAGGGAACAGGCGCGGGTCCGGCGTGCCGTTCGCGAGCATCAGGGATCCGGCGACGGGCTGAAGGCGTGTTGCCGAAGGCCTGTGCGATGGAGGCGCAAGTGCATAGGTCGGGGTGTCGGTCGTTGCAGGCGGCAGCGCGAGCGGCAACGGTGGCGCGGCTGCGACGAAGGTGCCGCCGCCGACCCGCGTGCGCACGGAGCCTTGCGCGGCGAGCTCCTCGTAGGCGGCGACAATCGTGTTGCGGTTGAGGCCGAGCACGCCGGCGAGCTCGCGCGAGCCGGGCAGCGCATCGTCCGCGCGCAACCGGCCGCGCCGGATGTCGGCGGCGATCGCATCGGCGAGCTGCAGGAACAGCGGCTGCGCACGCTGCGGATCGAGTGAGACGGCGAGTTCCCAGTGTCGCATGCGTTCAGGACGACATCGCGTACGCGATCGTCGCAAGCCCGCGAATGTGCCGCGGCACGCGGCGCATGACCTCTTGCCCATGCGCTGCGGGTGGCCCGCGTGGTCTGGTACGGGATCGCCCATGGAGTCCCGCCGTGATCCGCATGCTTGCCGCCTTGTTGCCCATCGCCCTCGCCGCAGGCGCCGTGAACCTGCGCGCGGCCGAGGCGATGCCGAGTGGCAAGCTGCCGACCGACGCGACCCCGCAGCATTACACCCTGCACCTGACGATCGACCCGCGGCGCGAACGGTTCGACGGCGAAGCGACGATCCGGGTCAAGCTCGCGCAGAAGACCGATCACGTCTGGCTGCATGCGCAGCAGATCGCGATCAAGCACACCGGCCTGACCGGTGCGGACGGCAAGGCGATCGAGGCGACCTCGATCGCGCACGGCGACAGCGGCGTGCTCGAAGTGCGCTTCGCACACGCGTTGCCTGCGCAGGAAATCCAGTTGTCGTTCGCATACGACGCGCCGTTCAACCGCCAGCTGGAAGGCGTCTACAAGGTCAGCGTCGGCGCTGATGCGTACGCGATCACGCAGATGGAGCCGGTCAGTGCGCGTTTCGCTTTCCCTTCCTTCGACGAGCCGCGCTTCAAGGTGCCGTTCGACCTCACGCTGACGGTACCGAAGCAGGACGTCGCGGTCGCCAACACGAAGCAACTGCGCGAAGAAACGTCCGCGGATGCGCAGTGGAAGACCCTGACCTTCGCGACCACGCCGCCGTTGCCGACCTACCTCGTCGCGTTCGCGGTCGGTCCGTGGGACGTGGTCGATGCGCCGGCGATCGCGCCCAATGCCGTGCGCAAGGCGGCGTTGCCGTTGCGAGGCATCGGACCGCGCGGCAGCAAGGACCGGCTCGGCTGGGCGCTCGAGGTCGCGCCGGCAATCGTGAAGTTCTACGAGGACTACACCGCACAGCCGTATCCGTTCGACAAGCTCGACCTGCTCGGCGCGCCGGATTTTTCCGCCGGCGCGATGGAGAACGCCGGACTCATCATCTACCGCGACGCCTACCTGCTCACCGACGCGCATTCGCCGGCCGACCACTACCGCAGCGTGTTCAACATCGAGGCGCATGAAATCGCCCACCAGTGGTACGGCGATCTCGTCACCGTGCCGTGGTGGGACGACATCTGGCTCAACGAGGCCTATGCGACCTGGGGCCAGGCGAAGGCGACGATCGCGCTGCGGCCGGCATACCATGCCGACCTCGAAGCGCTCGAACGCCGCCTGCACGCGATGGCGAGCGACAGCCTGCTCAGCACGCGCAAGGTGCGCCAGCCGATCCTCGATCGCGGCGATATCGAAACCGCGTTCGACAGCATCACCTACCAGAAGGGCGCCGCCGTGCTCGGCATGTTCGAGACCTGGGTCGGCGCCGACACGTTCCGCAAGGGTATGCGCGCCTACCTCGCGCGCCGCGCGTTCGGCAGCGGCAGTTCGGACGACCTGATCGCGACGCTGGCGCAGGCGAGCGGCAAGGGCGACGCGTTCGCCAAGGCGATGCGCAGCTTCCTCGACCAGCCCGGCGTGCCGTTGATCCGCACCGAACTCGATTGCAGGAACGGCAAGGCCAGCCTCGGCTTGTCGCAGCAAAGATATCTGCCGTACGGCGTGCTCGCGAAGGACTCGCCGCGCTGGGGCGCGCCGGTCTGCGTGCGCTTCGACGGCAACCCGACCCCGCAATGTTTTCTGCTCGAACAGGCCGAGCAGCGCTTCGACGTCGCGGGTGCATGCCCGGCCTGGTACATGCCGAACGCGGATGCGCGCGGCTACTACCGCTTCGAGATGCCCGCTGCGGACTTCGCGAAGCTGAACGCCGCGATGTCGCCGAAGGGCAAAGCCGTCGCACCAGCCTCCGCGGGTACCGTTGCCGCGAAGCCGGGGCTGTCGGCGGCCGAACAGCTGGTATATGCGGACGCGGTCGAGAGCGCATTCCGCCGCGGCACGCTGGCGCCGACCGACGTGCTCGACGCGATGCCTGCACTGGCCGCATCGGACATGCCGCAGGTCGCGACCGCCTTGCTCGATCGCTACGGCTGGATCCGCGAACAGATCGCCGATGACACGCAGCGAACCGCGCTCGATGCCTGGGTCACCCGCCTGTACGCACCGCGCATGCAGCAGCTCGGGTTCCATCGCCGGAAGGACGAGCCCGGTACCGATACCGCACTGCGGACACGCATCGCCGAATTCCTCGCGATGGTCGTGCGCGACGCCGCTACGCGCGGCGAGCTCGCGCGACAGGGACGCACCGCGCTCGGCCTCGACGGCGACGGCAAGGCCGACCTGGCGCGTGCCGATGCGGACCTGCTGACCACCGCGCTGAAGGTCGCGGTGCAGGACGGTGGTGCATCCGCGTACGACGCCGCGCAGCGTGCGTTCGAGGCGGACCGCGACACCCAGCACCGCTATGCCTTGCTCGCCGCCCTCGGCGCGACGCGCGACCCCGCGCTCGGCGCGCGTGCGCGCGACTACGGCCTCACCGCCGCCGTGCAGATCGGCGAGATGTCGCGCCTGTACGAAGCGCAAGCCGAGGAACCGGAGAATCGTGGCGCGATGTGGCAATGGCTGATGAAGAACTTCGACGCCTACCGCGTGCGCCTGCCGGCCTTCGCGCAAGCCTATCTGCCGAAGACGTTCGACGATGGCCGTTGCAGCACCGCCGCTGCCGAGGAGATGTCGGACTTCCTCGCGCCGCGCGTGAAAGACCTGATCGGCGGCGAACGTGGCCTCGGCCAGACCCTCGAAGGCATCCGCCAGTGCGGTGCCTTGCGCGGACACGTCGATCGCAAGCCCCTGGCGGACTGGATTTCCGGCCACGGGCAGTAAACCTCAGCGCCCGCAGCGACATCGAATGGAGCGGTCGCCAGGCGGTTGGCCGGAACGGTCGGCAGGATTGCGACCGGATCGGACCGACGGGCATCCATCCATGTGCCGAAGCGAGGACGCGGCGGCGCATCTGCAACACGAGGCTCGCATGAAGAATTCATTGTTGCCGGGCATCCGTTATGCCCATTCGTTCGCCGTCCCGGCGTCCAGGCCGATACCGGCGCTGCATCCGGAGTCGGACGACTTCGCCACGATGCCCGAAGTGTTCGCGACCGGCTTCGTGGTCGGCCTGCTCGAGTGGGCATGCATCCGCGCCGTCAATCCGCACATCGACTGGCCGCGCGAGCAGACCCTCGGTACCCACATCGACGTCGATCATTGCGCCGCGATGCCTTCCGGTTCTGCGATCGTGGCTGTGGTCGAGCTGGTCGCGGTGGACGGGCCGAAGCTGACGTTCTCCATCGAGGCGCACGACGGCGTCGATCTGATATCGAAGGGAATGCACGAGCGCCTGGTCGTCCAGCGCGAGCGCAGCGAAGTGGTGCCGGCGCTGCGTCGCCGGGCTTGATACGCCCTTCAGCGATTCCCTCCGAGGACATCGAGCGTCGCCGAAGCGGTGCGTGCGGCCCCGGCGGCCCCGTACATCAGTTCGGCAATCGCGGGCAATGCCGCATAGCGACTATGACGCCGCGCGGAATGTGCGCCGCGCGGCGTCGCTCATCGCGATTCACGCCGCGAGGCGTTCATCCGCGCGGATCGCCTCGAGCGCGCCGTCGACCGCACGTACCTTGCTTTCCGGCGAGAGGTTCACGCCTTCTGCGCGCACGATTTCGACATCGCTCACGCCGATGAAGGCGAACACCTTGCGCAGGTAGTTCTCCTGGAAGTCGAGTGCCTGCATCGGGCCTTCGCTGTAGATGCCGCCGCGCGAGGAGACGATGACCACACGCTTGCCGCCGGCCAGGCCTTCCGGGCCGTTCGCGCCGTAGCGGAACGTCTTGCCGGCGACCATCACGCGGTCGATCCACGCCTTCAGCGTGCTCGGGATCGAGAAGTTGTACATCGGCGCGCCGATCACGACGACGTCGGCGGCGAGGAACTCGTCGAGCACGTCGCTGCCCGCGCGCACGGCGGGATCATTGGCGTCGGCCGCCGGCGCCCAATGCGGCAACGGGTTCGCCGCGAGGTCCCGGTACGCGACTTGCGCACCGGGATGCACGAGCAGGGCTTTTTCGACGACGGCTCGGCCGAGTTCGCGCGAAACGGAATGATTGCCGAGCGCGCTGGAATCGACATGGAGGATGTTCATGACGGGTCTCCTGGAACAAGGCGGAAAGGGGTTTCCGGACGCCGTAAACGATATGTCGTGGACAATCGCGTGATAAGTCCGGCAAAATGCGATAGTTCGTTCTCCATGGGAAACGATGATGTCCGGCAATGACGGCGCCCTGCACGATCTCAACGACCTGCGCTTCTTCGTCGCCGTGGTCGACCATCGCGGCTTCTCGGCGGCCGGGCGCGCGCTGAATACGCCGAAGTCACGGCTCAGCAAGCGCATCGCCCAGCTCGAGGAACGCCTCGGCGTGCGCCTGCTGCAACGGACCACGCGGCGTTTCGCGGTGACCGAGATCGGCGAACGCTTCTACGCGCATTGCCGCGCCGCGCTCGAAGAGGCGCAGGCGGCGCAGGATGTGGTCGACGAATTGCGTGCGGAGCCGCGCGGCACCGTGCGCATGAGCTGCCCGGTGTCGCTGGTGCAGACGATCGTCGCCCACGTGTTACCCGACTTCCTCGCCGCGTATCCGAAGGTGCAGGTGCGCGTGCTGTCGAGCGACCGCCGCGTCGACGTGATCGGCGAAGGTTTCGATCTCGCGGTGCGCGTGCGCGAGAAGCTCGACACCGATGCGTCGCTCGTGCTGCGCACGTTCGGCCAGTCACGCGTATTGCTGGTCGCGTCGCCGGCATTCCTCGATGCGCACGGACGACCGCGCCAGCCGGGCGACCTCGAACGCTTGCCGCTGCTGTCGATGATCGAGCACGAAGGCGCGCAGATCCTCGAACTGACCGGTCCCGAAGGCGCGAAGGCGAGCGCCGAGATGCCGGCCCGCGTCATCTGCGGCGACTTCGCCCTGCTGTTCGAGGCGGCGAGGCGCGGCCATGGCGTCGCGACCCTGCCGGAGTTCGTCTGCGCGCCGGCGATCGTGAAAGGTGAGCTCGAGGTCGTGCTGCCGGAGTGGAGCATGCCGCAGGGCACGATGCACTTCGTCTACCCGAGCCGGCGCGGCCAGTTGCCCGGCGTGCGCGCGCTGGTCGAATTCCTCGCCGACAAGCTGCCGGGCGCAGTGCTCGCGAAACACGAGCAGTGCTGCGAAGGCAAACCGGCCGCGAGGAAGGAAATCCGTTCACCCTGAGCACAAGCCCGAAGGGCAGAAGTCGAAAGGCCGCCGGTGCGTCGACTGCACTCGACGCACGCGGGTTTTCGGCTGCGCCGAATCAAGCCGGGCCAACACCGCGCGCGGCGGCACGTTTGCGTTGCTGCGTGTCCCACCCGATCGCGCCGATCAGCGCGAGGCAGAGCAGCACCTCGATCAGGGCCGGCACACGTGCGTTCGGCACCGCCCACGCGGCGACGACGCCGTGGCAGAAATAGAACAGGCCGAGGATGCCGACCCACAGCAATGCGCGACGCGGACGCGCCAGTGCGAGCAGCGGCAGCAACAGCGGCGGCAGGGTCAGCAACAGTGCGAACAGGGGCTTGCCATTCGCCGGCGGCGCCAGCCAGAAATACCAGAGTGGCTGCAGCAGCACGAGCAGCGCCCACGCACCGAAGCCGAGTCGTTGCGGCGTCATGCGCGTGGCTCCAGCTTCGCCGCGGTCTCGGCGATGCGTCGGCCCAGCACGCGCGCGAGCGTGCGTTCATCCTCGTCGAGCGGATTGTCGCCGGAGGTGCCGGCGACATGGCTCGCGCCGTACGGCGATCCACCGCCGCGCGTGCGGTTCAGGGCGGCTTCGGTGTAGGGAATGCCGACGATCAGCATGCCGTGATGCAGCAGCGGCAGCATCATCGAAAGCAGGGTCGTTTCCTGCCCGCCATGCATGGTGCTGGTCGAGGTGAACACGCCCGCCGGCTTGCCGACGAGCGAACCCGACGCCCATTCGGCCGACGTGGTGTCGAGGAAATGCTTGAGCGGCGCCGCCATGTTGCCGAAGCGCGTCGGGCTGCCGAGTGCGAGCCCGGCGCATTCGCGCAGGTCCGCGCGTGTCGCATATGGCGCGCCTTCGTCGGGCTCCGGCGGCGCCGCGGTTTCGGTCATCGGTGCGACCGGCGGCACGCTGCGCAGGCGCGCTCGCATGCCGTCGACCTCCTCGACGCCGCGCGCGACCAGGCGCGCGAGCTGCGCGACGCTGCCGTTGCGGCTGTAGTAGAGGACGAGGATTTCGTTCATCGGCCGGCCTGTGCGGGTGGGTGCTGATGATAAGCGACGCGGCTTCGCGCGGCCCGCGCTGCGGGGACGCACCGGCAGGCCTGTAGGAGCGCACCCTGTGCGCGACCGGTGTCGACGCGACCCAACCGTTCCGCCGGTCGCCCACAGGGTGGGCTTCTACATCGCACATTGGCCAGTCAGCCACGCTGCGCTAGTCTCGCTCCATGCTGCTCGACCGCCTGCTCCGGTTCCTCCACCCGCGCTACGACCGCGAGCGCATCGTCGCGTTCCTCGAGTTCACCTGGCAGCGTTTCGTCGAGGACCGTTGCCTGCAAACCGCTGGTGCGTTGTCGTTCACGACCGTGTTCGCGCTGGTGCCGCTGACGGCGGCGATCCTCGGCGTGCTCGCGGCATTCCCGGGGTTCGCGGGCTGGCGCGAACAACTGGCCCACTGGGTATTCCAGAACTTCGTGCCGGCCGCGGGCGACACCGTGCAGGGCTACCTGACCCAGTTCGCCGACAATGCGAGCCAGGCGACGGCGGTCGGCGTGCTCGTCCTGCTGTTCAGCGCGGTATCGCTGATGATGAGCATCGAGGATGCGTTCAACCGCATCTGGCGCGTGCAGGTCGCGCGCCGCGCCGGTGCGCGCTTCATCGTCTACTGGACCGCGTTGACACTCGGGCCCCTGCTGCTGGTCGCCGCGCTCGCGACCAGCTCCTATGCGCTCGCGTTGCCGTTCATCGACGCCGCCGAGGCGCAGTTCTCGATCAAGGCACGCGTGTTGTCGGTGCTGCCGTTCCTGCTGGTGTGGAGCGCGCTTGTCGCCGGCTACGCGGTGATCCCGAACCGCGGCGTGCGCTTGCGCCATGCGCTGCTCGGCGCGTTGATCGCAGCGGTACTGTTCGAACTCGCCAAGCGCGGCTTCGCGCTGTACGCCACGACGTATGCGAGTTACCAGCAGGTCTACGGCGCGCTCGCGATGGTGCCGATCTTCATCTTCTGGATCTACCTGTCGTGGGCGATCGTGCTGTTCGGCGCGTCGTTGACCGCTTCGCTGACCGCGTTCGACTACCGGCCCGCATCGCAGCGGCTGCCGCGCGGCTACGAACTGGTCGGTCTGCTGCGCGTGCTCGCGCATTTCGCCCGCGCACACCGCGAAGGGCATGGCCTGCACAGCGTCGACCTCTGCGCGGCCGAGCCATTCCTGACCGACGACCTGCTGCAGCGCTACCTCGGCGACCTGCACCGCATCGACCTGATCCGCCGTGGCGAAACCGGCGAGTGGATGGTCGTGCGCGACCTCGCGACGGTGCGCCTCGTCGAAATCGTCGAGGAAGGCAGTTACCGCCTGCCGCTCGGCAAGGTCGGTGCGAGCGCGGGTCTCGCGCCGCCCGCCGCTGCGTTGCTCGACGCCCTCGGCGAGCACGTGCGCGAAGCGCTCGCGCTGCCGTTGGCCGCCCTGTTTCCGACGGATGTATCATCACGTCCCGCATCGACGGTGCCAGCGGCAGCGTCGCCTTCACCGACGGAGCACGCATGAAACACCTGTCCTGGATCTTCGCCGTCGCCCTCGCGCTCGGCGGTGGCGCCGCGCTGGCGGATACGGGCGTGAAACCGACGCTGAGCATCGCCACGCTCGATGGCAAGACGTTCGACCTTGCCGCGCAGCGTGGCCACTGGGTCGTCGTGAATTTCTGGGCGACCTGGTGCTCGCCGTGCATCAAGGAAATGCCGGACATCTCCGCGTTCGCCGCCGCGCACAAGGACGTCGCGGCGATCGGCATCGCGTGGGAGGATACCGAGCGCGCCGAGATCGATGCGTTCGTGAAAGCGCATCCGGTGTCGTATCCTCTCGCGCAGGGCGACGTCTACAAGCCGCTCGAGGGCTTCGAGGTGCCGCGCGGCTTGCCGATCACCTATGTCATCGCACCGGACGGCACGATCGCGAAGAAATTCACCGGTCCGGTCACCGGCGCCGACCTCGAGCGCTGGACCGGGTCGCGCGCGAAGTAGTCGCATGGCGAGCGCGCGCTTCCTCGTCCGTGGCGTCGTGCAGGGTGTCTTCTTCCGCGCCTCGGCGCAGGCACGCGCGCGCGAACTCGGGCTGCGCGGTTACGCGATGAATCTCGCCGACGGCCGCGTCGAAGTGGTCGCGAGCGGCACCGACGACGCACTCGAGCAGCTCGCGGCGTGGCTGCGGTACGGGCCGCCCGCGGCGCGTGTCGATGGCGTCGAACGCGAAGCGCTGCCCGAGCAGACGCACGCCGGTTTCAGCACGCGCTGATGGCGCGCCCGCCGCGTCCTCCTCCTCCGAAACGTGCGCCGCAGCGTGCGCGTCGACGAATCGAGGCGCCGCAAGCGCCAAGGCATGGCCTCGCGCGCGTGATCTCGAAGCTCGGTATCGCCTCGCGCGCGCAGGCGGCGCGCTGGATCGCCGAGGGCCGCGTCAGCGTCGACGGCCGCGTCGCGCGCGACGCGGAGCGGCCCACTGATGCGGCCAGCGAACGCATCGCCGTGGACGGCGTCGACGTGCATGCGCAACCGCGCGTCTACCTCATGCTCAACAAGCCGCGCGGCGTGATCACCACCGCCGCGGACGAGCAGGGCCGCGACACGGTGTATGCCTTGCTCGCCGATGCCGGCCTGCCGTGGCTGGCGCCGGTCGGTCGTCTCGACAAGGCGAGCGAAGGCCTGCTGCTGCTCACCAACGACAGCGCCTGGGCCGCGCGCATCACCGCACCGGACGCGCATCTCGACAAGACCTACCATGTGCAGGTCGACCGCCTGCCGGATGCGCTACTGCTCGACGCGCTGAGCGTCGGCATCGACGATCGCGGCGAACGCCTCGCACTGAAGTCGGTGCGCGAATTGCGACGCGGCGACAGGAACGCATGGCTCGAGATCGTGCTCGACGAAGGTCGCAACCGGCAGATCCGGCGCGTGCTCGCCGCTTTCGACATCGGCGTGCTCCGCCTCGTGCGCGTCGCGATCGGAACGCTCGTGCTCGGCGAGCTTGCGAAGGGCGCGTGGCGTCCACTCGGCGCGTCGGAAGTCGCATCCGTGGGCGGCCGGCGGGATTCGTAGGAGCGCACCCTGTGCGCGACTCGAGCCGCGCCTCAGCCGTCCTGCTTCAGGTCGAAACCGAAGCCGGCCTTCATGACCGCTGCCGCACGTTCGGAAAGCGATTGCGCGCTCGACGGTGGCGGAGCCGCTGTCGGCTCGGGAGGGGGTGGTGGTGTCTGCCACGAAACATTCTGCGTTTGCGCGAGGCGCACGCAGCGCATCGCTTCCTGCGCGTAGTTCTCCCAGCTCGGCCAGTGCGCGACCGGCACCAGTACCCATCCGGGTGCAATCGCGTTGCGATCATCCGGTTTCATCGGATCGAATCCGCTGGCGCCGGCCAAGGCCATCGCGCGGGCGAGCGCGCCGCCGGCGAGCCGGAATGCGACGTTCTCGCGATACAGCACGAGGAACGCGTCGCCTTCGAAGGAGATGGCGGGTCGACCGGCGAGCTGGCTGAGGGTCGCCTCGTCGTGCTGTTGCAACAAGGACGAAGCGAGAGCGTCGAATTGTGTCCGCGCGTTGGCCATGTCGCATCTCCCCGACGAGCCGTGTGGCGCGGCTACTCTAGCAAACCGCGCTGAGCCTGGGCATCGCGACCGGACACGCCGGGCCAAGGTCCGCTCTTCGGAGTGGTTTGCCGGCGCGCCTGGGGCCGCCGCTCGTGAAGTCGCGACGGTGCGCCGGGCGAAGACCCGCCCCACAGGAGTGGAACCGTTCGCGTCAGACGATCACTTCGCGGAACAGGCGCGCGAAATTGCCACCGAGGATCTTGCCGATGCGCGCGTCGGAATGACCACGCTGCGACAGCAGCACGGCGAGGCGCTCGAAACGCAGTGGCGTGTTGAGGTCGGTCGCGAAGGTGTAGGAGTCGGGGCTCTCACCGGGCGCACCGATGCCGAGCTTGCTCCGCTGCGCGACCTGTTCGGCGAATGTCTTCTTGAACGCGGGGGTGAGCTTCGTTTCCGACGTGAAACCGTCGGTGCCGATGCCGACGTGATCCTCGCCGCACACGTCCAGTGCGTGTTCGAGATGGCGGATCACGTCCTCGGCGAGGACCTGCCCGCGCGCGCGCAGGTACGGCATGATGTAGATGCCGACGACGCCGCCATGGTCGGCGAGCAGTTTCAGTTCTTCGTCGCGCTTGTTGCGTGGCGAGTCGTTGACCGCGGCACAGCCGGAATGGGTGATCGCGACCGGGTGCTTCGAGGCCTCGATGCCCTCGCGCGTGGTGCGCTGGCCGCAGTGGCTGAGGTCGAGCAGCACGCCGTTCTCGCCGATCTTCGCGACGAGTTCGCGGCCGAACTTGCTGAGTCCCGCATTGCCGGGTTCGAGGCAGCCGTCGCCGACGAGGTTGCGCCGGTTGTATGTCGGCTGGACGATGCGCACGCCGAAGTCGTGGAAGGCCTCGAAGCGTTCGAGGTCCTCGCCATACATCGTCGTGTCCTGGAATCCGAACAGGATGCCGAGGCGCTTGCTCTTCTTCGCGTCGTCGAGTTGCGCGCCGCGCGTGACCTTCATCAGCACGTCGGGATGCGCGGCGATCTGGCGATCCCAGTAGCCGATGTTGCGCACGGTCTGGTCGAAATCGTTCTTGTAGCTGCCCACGCTGCCAACCGTGAGGTTGATCGCGGTCAATCCACCGGTGCGGATGTCGGCGAGTTCGACCGCGCCCATGCCGCCGGTGTCGTCGGCGTCGAAGCGACCGGGAACGCCGCAGGCGTCGACGAGCATGGCGTCGCGATAGGGTGGCCAGGTCGTCGCGCCGGCGAACAGGCGGGGTGTGGCGGCGCTGCCCGCGAGTGCGGCGCACGAGGCGAGGAACCGGCGGCGATCAAGTGGCGGCATGGGTGACTCCTCCGGTGGCGCGGATCACGCTTTGATGACACCGAGCTTGCGCCCGATCTTGATGAACGCATCGACGGCGCGATCGATCTGCGCGTGCGTGTGCGCCGCACTCATCTGGGTGCGGATGCGCGCCTGGCCCTGCGGCACGACCGGGTAGAAGAAGCCGATCACGTAGATGCCCTCGGCGAGCAGTTCCTGTGCGAACGCCTGCGCCAGCTTGGCGTCGCCGAGCATGACCGGCGCGATCGGATGCGTGCCGGGGCGGATGTCGAAACCGGCGTCGGTCATGCGCTTGCGGAAATACAGCGCGTTGTCGTTGACCTTGTCGCGCAGGCTCGTGCTTGACGACAGCATCTCGAATACCTTGATCGAGGCGGCCACCAGCGGCGGCGGCAACGTGTTGGAGAACAGGTACGGGCGCGAGCGCTGGCGCAGCAGGTCGATGATTTCCCGGCGGCCACTGGTGAAGCCGCCCGAACCGCCGCCGAGCGCCTTGCCGAGCGTCGAGGTGAACACGTCGACTTCGCCCATCACGCCGTGCAGCTCGGCCGAACCGCGCCCGCTCGGGCCGACGAAGCCGGTCGCGTGCGAATCATCGACCATCAGCAGCGCGTTGTACTTCTTCTTCAGGGCGACGATCTGGTCGAGCTTGGCGATGTAGCCGTCCATCGAGAACACGCCGTCGGTCGCGATCAGGCGCGTGCGCTTGCCCTGCGTCTCGGCGAGGTGCTTCTCCAGTTCGGCCATGTCGCCGTTCGCGTAGCGGCGCCGCTCGGCCTTGCAAAGGCGGATGCCGTCGATGATCGAGGCATGGTTGAGCGCGTCGGAGATGACGACGTCCTCGTCGGAAAGGATCGTCTCGAACAAGCCGCCGTTGGCGTCGAAGCAACTGGTGTAGAGGATCGTGTCGTCGGTGCCGAAGAACTTCGAGATCGTTGCTTCGAGCTGCTTGTGCAGGTCCTGCGTACCGCAGATGAAGCGCACGCTGGCGAGGCCGAAACCGTGCGTGTCGAGTGCGTGCTTCGCCGCGGCGATGATGTCCGGGTGGTCGGCGAGGCCGAGGTAGTTGTTGGCGCAGAAGTTCAGTACCTCGCGGCCGTCGTCGGTGCGGATCGCGGCCGACTGCGGCGTGGTGATCACGCGCTCGGTCTTGTACAAGCCTTGGTCGCGGATCGATTCGAGTTCGGCGGCGAGGCGGCCGCGCGCGGCGTGGTCCATGGCGGGAGGTTCCGGTGAGGGGCGGCTATGGTATCGCATGGCCCGCGCGGGCCATGGCGCGACCACGTCGACGGGAAATCGCGCCGGCCTGTTCGGGCCGGCCCGCTTTTTACGTTATACCTGTCGGGTGGCCGTGCGGATCGTCGCGGCCGCTTCCGCGGAAGACCGCCGGCCATCCGCGGAATCGCCGCCGGCGCAATCCGGCCGCGGTTCGACGATCCATTCGTTCGGGAGGGAACAAATGGTCATCAAGCGTATCGGTGTACTCAAGGCCGCCATCGTGCAGGCCTGCGTCATGGGATTGTTCGGGCTCGTGTTCGGCCTGTGCTTCCTGCTGTTTGGCACGCTGTTCGGCAGCATGATGGGATCGATGTCGAACAATGCAGGCGCCGGCGCCGGCCTCGGCATGATCGGCGGCATCGGCATGGTCATCTTCCTGCCGATCATGTACGGCGTGATGGGTTTCGTCGCGGGCGCGATCGGCGCGGCGGTCTACAACCTCGTCGCCGGCTGGGTCGGCGGGATCGAGCTCGAGGTCGAGTAGTTCCTCGGCAGTGGGACCCGGGGCGCGAAGCGACGGGTCCCACCTCGATTCCGGCCGGTCCCACGGCCGATGTGGCGCGAATTGCCGGGTTGCGCCGTGGCGTGATCCGGATGCGCGCGGGCATGCCTTTCGTCAGGGGTCGGGTCGGAATCGTTTTGCTAGGCTCGGGGACTCCTCGTCACCGGGCATACACCGATGAAGCATCCTCTCGCGTTGGCGCTGGCCGCGGCGCTGTCCACCCTTGCACTCGGTGCGTGCAGCGCACCGGCCCCGAGCGATGCGGGCGTCGCGAAGACGCCGCCACCAGCCGCGCCCGCGACGAACAGCGAAGCGGCGAACCCGTTGCTCGCCGACAGCCCGTTGCCGCTGCACTATCCGCAATTCGACAAGATCAAGGACAGCGACTTCGCGCCTGCATTCGACCGCGGCATGGCCGAGCAGCTCCAGGAAGACGATGCGATCGCGAACAGTCCCGACGCGCCGACGTTCGACAACACGATCGTCGCGATGGAGAAGGGCGGCCGTGTCCTCGAGCGCGCGAGTCGCGTGTTCTACAACCTGGTCGGCGCCGACACCAACGATGCGCGCAAGAAGATCCAGACCGACTATGCGCCGCGGCTCGCCGCGCACCAGGATGCGATCTACCTGAACCCGAAGCTGTTCGCACGCGTGCAGAAGCTGTTCGACGCGCGCAACGACCTCGGCCTCGATGCCGAAGGCGTGCGACTGGTCGAGCGCTACCACGACGATTTCGTGCGCGCCGGCGCGCAGCTGTCGGACGCCGACAAGGCGCGCCTGAAGGAGATCAATGGCGAGCTCGCCACGCTTGGCGCGAACTTCAGCCAGAACGTGCTGGCCGAAGTCAACGACGCGGCGATCGTGGTCGACACGAAGGAGGAACTCGACGGCCTTTCCGACGAAGCGATCGCGGCCGCGGCCGAAGCTGCGAAGACGCGCAAGCTCGACGGCAAGTACGTGCTCGCGTTGCAGAACACCACCGGACAGCCGCCGGAAACCTACCTGACGAATCGCGCGCTGCGCCAGCGCCTGCACGAGGCCTCGATCGCGCGTGGCAGCCACGGTGGCCAGTACGACAACACCGCGATCGTCTCGAAGATCATGAAGCTGCGCGTCGAGCGCTCGAAGATGCTCGGCTATCCGAACTTCGCCGCCTACAGCCTCGGCAACCAGACCGCGAAGACGCCCGAGGCGGTCGACGCGATGCTCGCCAAGCTCGCGCCACCGGCCGTGGCCAACGCGAAGCGTGAAGCGGCCGAGCTGCAGGCGGTGATCGACAAGGAGCAGAAGGCCAAGGGCCAGCCGACGTTCACGCTCGAACCGTGGGACTGGGCGTTCTACTCCGAGAAGGTGCGCCAGGCCAAGTACGCGTTCGACGAGTCGCAGATCAAGCCCTACCTCGAGATGAAGAACGTGCTCGAGAACGGCGTGTTCTACGCCGCCGGGCAGCTGTACGGCCTCAGCTTCAAGCAGCGCACCGACCTGCCGGTGTACGAACCCGACGTGATGGTCTACGACGTGTTCGACCGCGACGGCAAGCAGCTCGCGATCTACATCGCGGACGAATACGCCCGCCCGTCCAAGCGCGGCGGCGCCTGGATGAACGCGTACGTGCAGCAGAACACGCTGCTCGGCACGCAGCCGGTGGTCGCCAACCATCTCAACATTCCCAAGCCGTCGGCCGGCAAGCCGACCTTGCTGACCTGGGACGAGACGCGCACGATGTTCCACGAGTTCGGCCACGCGCTGCACGGCATGTTCTCGAACGTGAAGTATCCGTATTTCGCCGGCACCAGCGTCCCGCGCGATTTCGTCGAGTTCCCGTCGCAGGTCAACGAGATGTGGGCCGACTGGCCGAGCGTGCTAGCGAATTACGCGAAGCACTACCAGACCGGCGCGCCGATGCCGAAGGAACTGCTCGACAAGGTGATGGCCGCGGCGAAGTTCAACGAGGGTTTCCGCACCACCGAATACCTCGGTGCCGCGATGCTCGACCAGAACTGGCACCGGATCGACAGCGTCGACGGCGTGCCCGGCGCCGACGGCGTGATGGCCTTCGAGGCCGCCGCGCTGAAGAAGGACGGCATCGACTATGCGCCGGTGCCCCCGCGCTACCGCACGCCGTACTTCAGCCACATCATGAGCGGTTACGCGGCCGGCTACTACGCCTACATCTGGTCGGAAGTGCTCGATGCGAACACGGTCGAATGGATCAAGCAGAACGGCGGGCTCACGCGCGCGAACGGCGATCGCTTCCGCGAGACGCTGCTGTCGCGCGGCGGCAGCAAGGATGCGTCGATGCTGTTCCACGATTTCACGGGCCACGATCCGCAGATCGAACCACTGCTCGAGCGTCGCGGCCTGACCGCGGCGAAGTAGGCGGCACGACGTGATCGAACCGCCCGCGACGATGCGGGCGGTTCGACGCGGCAGCGAGCGCGTCAATCGACGTCGACCGGTGCCGGTTCGCCGCCGCGTGCATAGGGTGGCGCGCCGACGCGTTGCGCACCGACGAGGATGTTCCAGCCACGTTCGGTCAGGCCGCGGCGCGCGGCAAGGCTGGCGTCGCCGCCGATCAGCACGGTCTTGTTGCGCACGCGGAATTCCTCGCGGTCGAGGAAACGGCGCACTTCCGCGGTCCAGCTGAGGCGGTCGACCGGTAGTGGCAGCACGAACTCGCCGTCGCTCGCGACATACGCGAGCCCGGCACCGATCGGTCGCAGGCTGCCCTCGCGTGCGCGCGCGCCGAGATGCGCGATGGTCAGGCGCAATGCATTCACGATGAAGCGTGCCTCGAGGTCGGAGCCGGCGGTCATGCCGAGTTCGAGCAGGGCATCGCAGCCTTCGGCCGGCTGCAGCGCATCGAGTGCATCGGCGAAAGCGGTCTGCAATGTCGGCGAGAACGCGCCACGACGCAGGAACTGGCGGATCAGCAATTCGTCGCGGCAATGCGCCTGCAGGCGCGTGCGGTTGCGCTCGCGCAGGTCGTCGGGAGCGAGCTTCCACACGACTTCGTTGATGCGTCCACCCTGCGCGAGCACGTTCGCGCCGGCACCGCCGATCGTGCCGAGCGCGCTGCCGGCACCGAAATCGCCGGCGCTGCCGACCCACGCGAGCGCGGACAGCCGCTCCTGCGCGTACGGGTTGCCGGTATAGGGATCGATGCCGAGGCGCTGCGCGAGCTCGCGCTTGACCTGGCTGTACTTCACCTGGCGCTTGAACTCGCGCTCGGCTTCGCGCGCGATCTTCGAATACCAGTGCTTGCGCGGTTTCGGCGCACTGCTTTCCTCGCGCGCGTCGGTCATCGGGCCGGCATCGACCGGATACGGATTGCCGTCGTTGCCGAGCGTCTTGGCGGTGCGGTCCGACAGCGCCTGCGCCTGCGTGCCGATCTTGTCGAGGCGCTGGCCGAAGTAGCGCGCGACGCCGGCCGGGATGCCGAGCACGCTGTCGACCGGATGCAGCACGATCTGCGCGAGCGACTTCGCGGTCGCGCCGATGCGGTTGCCGGCTGCGCGCAGGAACGCATCCGAACGCGTGACCTTGTCGAGTGCCTCGATCGCGGGCAGCTCCGCTTCACGCTCGGCGAGGATCTCGACGCTGTCCGCCTGCAGCGGACCAAGCGGGGTGTCGATCAGGAAATGCGCCATGTAGCCGCGCAACTCCGCACGCGGATCGACGCTGAAACCGGGTCCCGACAGCAGCGCCGGCTGCACCAGCGACGCTGCATCTACGAGCGGCTCTTCCTCGATCGCGACGCCGGCTTCTTCCGCCGCATGCGCGCGCGCCAAAGCGAGCCCGGCAAGCAGGATGAGCGCGTGCGAGCGCATCAGGATGAAGGGAATGGACATGCGGCGCGGGGCTGCGGCAGGCGGGAGCCGCGATGGTGCCTCGCACGGGGCAACTGCGGGTGAACGCACTCAGTGGGCCGGCGGATGCGCCGGCGCGCGGTTCGTGTCGGCGGCCGGAACCTGGTCGCTGGTGACGCCGGGATGGCGACTGCCGCTGCGTCCGAGGCGCAGCAGCGGTCGTTCGATCAGGCGATACGACAGATCGGCGATGAGGCAAGCCGAAAGCAGCAGCATCGGCAGGATCCACGGCAAGCGGTAACCTTCGACGTGATCGAATGCGCCGGCACCGTCGAACCAGCGCAGCACGGGGTAGTGCCACAGGTAGAGCCCGAAACTGATGACGCCGACGTAGTGCAGGATGCGATTGCCGAACAGCGCATCCGCGACGCGGCTGCCGGCTGCGCACGCGAACAGCATCAGCGCCACCGCGGCGCCCATCGCGCCATGCCAAACAAACAGCAGGGCGCTGCCCTCCCAATAGGTGCCGATGCCGCGATGGATCAACCACGCCAGCGCGGCGACACCCGTGCAACCGAGGACGAACAAGGCGTCGTTGGTGCGCGGGCGCGGCAGGCGTTGCGCGATCGCCGCGCGACCGTAGGCGTAGGCGGCGAGCATGCCGAGCACGAACTGGTCGAGGCGCCCCGGCAACTGCTCCAGCGCGACGACCCGCAGGGTGACCTCGGCGTCGGCGACGCGCGCGAACACGAGGTGCCGATAGGCCTGCGTCTCCACCACCGCCAGTACGAGCAACCATGGCCACCAGCGCGGCCGCAGCAGGAATGCGAGCAGCGGCAGCAACAGGTAGAAGCAGAATTCGATCGGCAGCGTGTACGTCACCGGATTGATCGGCGCGACGCCGAACGTGCCGAAGTTGAACCAGAGCACGAGATTGCCGGCAAGCTGGCCGAGCCCGGGCCAGGTGCCGATGCCGAATGCGGCGAGCGCGAGCAGCACGAGGATCTGCGCGTAGTAGGCCGGAAAGATCCGCAGCACGCGGCGCAGCCAGAACGTGCGCAACGACGGTCGTGGCGCGAGACCGAGTTGCCAGCTGACGAATGGCAGGCTGAGCAGGAACGCCGACAGCGTGAAGAAGATGTCGACGCCGGCCCAGCCGCAGGAAAAAAGCGGCGTCAGGTCGAGCACGAAAGCGCCGCTTCCGATCGTCATCAGGCGCGGAACCGCATCGACCCACGCGTGGTAGAGCAGCACCCACAATGCAGCGAATCCGCGCAGGCCGGTCAGCGTCGGCAATTCGGTCGGCGCGGGATGTCGTGCGTCGTTCATGCGTGGCTCGCTTTGCCGCGCGGGGGATTCAACCGCCGGTGAACGCACCGTAGCCGCGCAGGCGCTGGTAGCGGCGATCGAGCAGGGCGCCACTGTCGAGCGGCGCGAGTTCGTCGAGCTGGTTCAGCAGTACGGCCTTGAGGCGCACCGCCATTCCGCGCGGGTTGCGATGCGCACCGCCGAGCGGCTCGCGCACCACCTTGTCGACGAGGCCGAGCTCGAGCAGGCGCGGTGCGGTCATGCCGAGCGCTTCCGCCGCGTCCTTCGCCTTCTCGGCGGTCTTCCACAGGATCGAGGCGCAACCCTCGGGCGTGATCACCGAGTAGGTGCTGTACTCGAGCATGTTGGTGCGATCGCCGACGCCGATCGCGAGTGCGCCGCCGGAACCGCCTTCGCCGACCACGGTGCAGACGATCGGTACGCGCAGGCGCGCCATCTCGAGCAGGTTGCGCGCGATCGCTTCGCTTTGCCCGCGTTCCTCGGCGCCGACGCCGGGATAGGCGCCAGGCGTGTCGATGAAGGTCAGGATCGGCAACTTGAAGCGTTCGGCCATCTGCATCAGGCGCAACGCCTTGCGGTAGCCCTCCGGGCGCGGCATGCCGAAGTTGCGGCGGATCTTCGACTTGGTGTCGCGGCCTTTCTGGTGGCCGATGATCATCACGCTGCGCCCGTCGATGCGGCCGAGGCCGCCGACGATCGCGGCATCGTCGGCGTAGGCGCGATCGCCGGCGAGCTCGTGGAATTCCTCACAGATCACACCGACGTAATCGAGCGTGTACGGGCGCGCCGGATGGCGCGACACCTGCGCGACCTGCCATGGCGTGAGGTTGCGGAAGATTTCCGCGGTCTTCGTCTTCAGCTTGCCCTGCAGGGTCGCGATCTCGTCGTCGATATTGAACGACTGGCCACGGCTGGCATGCCGCAGCTCCTGGATCTTGGCGTCCAGTTCGGCAATGGGTTGTTCGAAATCGAGGAAGTTCGGATTCATTCGCGGCTGTTCGCGCCCCGGTGGGCGCAAAGACGCGGAGTATAGCCGCTTGCGCGCCGTCAGCGGCGGCGTCGGCCGCGGCCGCGGGACCGCACTGCGACGAGCGCGCCGCCTGCGGCTGGCGGCGATTTCCGGGCGGATCGTGCGGACGCGTACAATCGAGGCATGCGCAAACGCCCGACCATTCTCGCGACACGACCCGTCCAGTCCAGCCATTTCCTGCGTGCCGAGCAGGTCGATCTCGAATTCTCCAACGGTGAGCGGCGCACGTTCGAGCGCCTGCAGAGTTCCGGTCTCGGCGCGGTCATCATCGTGCCGATGCAGGACGACGACACCGTGCTGCTCGTGCGCGAGTACGCGGTCGGCGTGGACCGCTACGAGCTCGGCCTCGCCAAAGGTCGCCTCGACCGCGACGAGACGGTCGAGCAGGGCGCGAACCGCGAGCTGAAGGAGGAGATCGGCTTCGGCGCGCGCGACCTGCACATCCTCGGCACGCTGTCGGTGTCGCCCGCGTACATGACCGCGATGACGCACGTTGTGATCGCGCGCGAACTGTACGAGGAGCGCCTCGCCGGCGACGAGCCGGAACCGCTCGACGTGGTGCCGTGGAAACTGTCGGAGTTGCACCGGCTGCTGGAGCATTCGGAAGTCAGCGACGGTCGGTCGATCGCGGCGCTGTTCATGGCGCGCGAGTTCCTCGCGGGCCGCTACCGGCCGCAGCCATGAACCTCGACCTCGAACATCTCGCGCGACACGCCAGCGCGCTGGCCGAACGCGCGGCGGCGGCGATTTTGGAAGTCTACGGCTCGGACTTCGCGGTCGAGCACAAGGACGACCGTTCGCCGCTGACCGCGGCCGACCTCGCTTCGCACCGCGTGATCGTCGACGGCCTGCATGCGCTGACGCCCGAGCTGCCGGTGCTGTCGGAGGAATCCGCCGATATCGCATGGGCGGAGCGCGCGCGCTGGACGCACTACTGGCTGGTCGATCCGCTCGACGGCACGCGCGAGTTCGTCAAGCGCAACGGCGAGTTCACGGTGAACATCGCATTGATCGCCGACCATCGTCCGCTGATCGGCATCGTGCAGACCCCGGTCAGCGGCGAACTCGCATGCGCGTGGGAAGGCGGCGGCACGTGGCTGTCGCAACGCAACGAAAAGACGCGGCGCATCGGCACGCGCCGGCGCGCCTCGCCGCTGCTCGTCGCCGGCAGTCGCTCGCACGGGTCGGAACATGAAGCCGACCTGCTCGCGCGGCTCGGCCCGTGCGCGAAGCTACCGCTCGGCTCGTCGCTGAAGTTCGTGCGCATCGCCGCGGCGGAAGCCGACCTTTACCTGCGTCTCGGCCCGACCTCCGAATGGGACACTGCGGCCGGGCAGTGCGTGCTCGAACAGGCCGGCGGCGCGGTGCTCGACTTCGACGGCCTTCCGTTCCGCTACAACACGCGCGAGTCGCTGCTCAACCCGGACTTCTTCGCGATCGGGGATCGCGATGCGGACTGGTCGGCGCTGCTCGCGAGACCGTAGGAGCCCACCCTGTGGGCGACCGGCGCTACGGTCGAGCGAAGGCCATCGGGTCGCGCACACGGTGCGCTCCTACAGACGCGGGAATACGGCATGCATTCGATCGAAGAGCTCCTCGCCATCATGGCACGCCTGCGCGACCGCGAAAGCGGTTGCCCATGGGACGTCGAGCAGACCTTCGAGACGATCGCGCCGTACACCATCGAGGAAGCCTACGAAGTCGCCGATGCGATCGACCGCAAGGACTACGTCCATCTGCGCGATGAGCTCGGCGATCTCCTGCTGCAGGTCGTGTTCCACGCGCGCATGGCCGAGGAGGGCGGACACTTCGCGTTCGCCGACGTGGTGGCCGCGATCTGCGACAAGATGGTGCGCCGCCACCCGCACGTGTTCGGCGAGGCGCGGGCCGCGGCGGACGCCGAGGCGCAACTCGCCGACTGGGAGAACCTCAAGGCGGGCGAACGCGCCGCCTCGGGCGAAACGGATCGCAGCGCGCTCGCCGGCATTCCGCGCGGCATGCCGGAGTGGCAGCGCGCGCTGAAACTGCAGAAGAAGGCCGCGCGCGTCGGCTTCGACTGGCCCGACGTGGCGCCGGTATTCGACAAGCTGCACGAGGAGATCGACGAAGTGCGCGCGGAGTTCGCCGCGGGCGCGGATCCGGCGCGCCTGACCGACGAGATCGGCGACGTGCTGCTCGTCTGCGTCAATCTCGCGCGTCACGCGAAGGTCGACGTCTCGCAGGCGCTGCGCCACGCGAATGCGAAATTCGAGCGGCGTTTCCGCCGCATGGAGACGTTCGCGGCGACGGATGGAGGCACGCTTGCCGACCATTCGCTGGCGGCGCAGGATGCGCTGTGGAACCGCGCCAAGGCGGAAGAGAACAGCCGGGACTGAGGCAATCAAGCCCGGACCTGTCTCGTGACCGGCGATTTGTCGTTCGCTGTATGGGAGAGGGCTGCGCATCCGCGCCAGGCCCAGCGCCCACCATCGGAGGAAGCGACATGCACAGGCACCTGGGTTGGATGATCCGCGTGATTTCCCTGCTGTTCGTGATGGTGTCCGCGCCGCATGCAAGCGCGACCAATGGCGTGGTCGGGCCCGGCAACTGCAATTACGCCGGACTCTCCAGCGTGCTGGCCACCGTCGACGGCAGTGGCGGCGGCACGATCACGTTCAACTGCGGCAGCGCAACCATCACGTTCGACGGCTACAAGCAGGTCGCCAATGCGGTCGTCATCGATGGCGGCGGCACGATCACGTTCGACGGCAACAATGCCTCGGGCTTCTTCCAGTCGTTCTTCAGCGCGACCCTCGTGCTCAAGCGGCTGACCCTGCAGCACGGCGTCTACACCGGCGGCGTGCGCGCGCTGGAGAACATCGGCACGCTCGTGCTCGATCACGTCAAGGTCATCAACAACGTGTCGACGCGCGGACCGGTGCTCAGTTCCGGCAATTTGTTCGTGCGCTCGAGCACGTTCAGCGGCAACAGCGCGAGTTCCGGTACCGACGGCGATGGGGGCGCGATCGAGAATTCGTTCGGTGATCTCGACGTCGACAGCAGCACGTTCAATGGCAACACGGCTGCACATCATGGCGGCGCGATCTACAGTGGCTCGACGATGGCGATCACCAATTCCACGTTCAACGCGAACACGGGTACCAATGGCGGCGGCGCAATCTACCAGGACGGCAACGGCAACAGCACGATCGCCTACGCCACCATTGTCGGCAACACCGCATCGTTCGGCGCCGGCGTCTACAACGATGGTGGTGGCAATGCGACCCTGACCATCGCGAGATCGATCGTCAGCGGCAACACGACCGGCAACTGCGATGGCGTGCTCCAGACCGGTGGCTACAATCTCAGCAACGGCACCGGTTGCGGCAGCGTGTTCGTCGGCACCGGCGATCTCATCAACCAGACCCTGAACATGGGGGCGCTGGCCAACAATGGCGGACCGACGCTGACGATGCTGCCGCAAGCCGGCAATCCGGCGATCGATCACATTCCCCACGCGTCATGCGTGCAGCACTACGACCAGCGCGGCTATGCACGCACACCGGCGACCCTTCCCGCGAGCTCGAACTGCGACAGCGGCGCGGTCGAGGTGAATGGCGCGAATGACCGGATCTTCTACTACGACTTCGACTGAACCGGTGCAGTGTCGCCGCGGTTGAAAGGTCGACGATGACGTGACGCAAGCGGGCCGCGGTCGGCGACCCGCAAGCGCCGATGCCGCGACTACGGCGTGCAGCTCTTGCCGTGCGAGCCATGCGCGCCCTTGGCGATCGCGTCGCTCTCGGACATGTACTCGCCCTGCTTGGTCTTGCCGTAGTAGCGATCGTTCGGGCAGTGGTAGACCTTGGTCTCGGTGTTGAGCCAGACCTTGCCGTTGCCGCCACCTGCGGCGGCGGTGCGCGTTTCCGGCGCCGGGGGCGGTGTCGGCGCATGCGTTGCTGCCGGCGTGGCGCTCGGTGCGGGTACGGGCATCGGTGCCGGTGCCGGCGCGAGCTTCGGCGCGGGTGGCGGCATCGACGGGGCGGCCGGTGCCGCCGCAGCGGCGCCATACCATTCCTTCACGCCCTTGTGGCCACGGCACGCGCCCTTCTTCGAATCGCCGTTGTAGTAGGTGCCGTCCTTGCACAGTCCGGTCGAACCGGCCGGCGCACTCGCGGGAGCCGCCGTGCCGGCGCTGTCGTCACGCGCCGTGCGCGAGGCGGTCTTCGTCGCGCCCGCATCCGCGGACGCCGCCGGCGCGGCGGCTGCATACCACTCCTTGACGCCCTTGTGTCCGCGGCACGCGCCCTTCTTCGAATCGCCGGTCGTGTAGCTGCCGTCCTTGCACAAGCCGGTCGCATCGGCCGGCTTGGCGGTCGGCGCTGCCGGCGCGGCGGCGACGGCGTCATCCGCCTTCGCCTTGCGTGACGCCTTCGTCTTCGAGGGCGCGGCCCCCGCGTCGGCGGCGGCTCCGCCGTACCATTCCTTGACGCCCTTGTGGCCGCGACAGGCACCCTTCTTCGAGTCGCCCGAATAGTAGGAGCCGTCCTTGCACAGGCCCGTACTGCCCGCGGGCGCGGAGGCCGGCGCCTGCGCGTGGGCGACCACGGCGAGAAATCCGAAGCTCATCGTCAACGACATCAGCAGCGCTTTCATGCGAACTCTCCTGACAGCAGGGATGAACCAGCGATCCACAGAGGAATCGCCGATCCAGCATGACAGAGCCGCGCCTTGTCAGCTTCGCGAAAGCTTTCCTTCAGCAACGCGCATGCAGCGTCAATCCTTGAAGATCAGGAAGGCCGCGATGACGATCAGCGCGAAACCCGCGACATGGTTCCACTTGATCGCGGCGCCGAGGTAGAACACCGAGAACACCACGAACACGCCGAGCGTGATGATCTCCTGCATCGCCTTGAGCTGGGCCGGATTGAACACGGCGTAGCCGTAGCGGTTCGCCGGTACCTGCAGGCAGTACTCGAAGAACGCGATGCCCCAGCTCGCGACGATGACGAGCCACAGCGGCCGATCGGTGAACTTCAGGTGGCCGTACCAGGCGAACGTCATGAACACGTTCGAGCCGATCAGCAGCAATACGGGAAGCAATGCGTTCCACATGGGGCGCGACTCGCGGCACGGAAAGCGTGATGGTAGCGCGCGTGGTGGTGGCGACGCGCTCAGCGCGGAGACGGAGCACGCGTGGCGCGGACCGCGTACAGCCGCTGGTCGGCCGTGGCCAGCGCGCTGTCCAGCGATTCGCTGCCGTGGCGGACCGCGTGGCCGAGGGTGAAACCGATCGGCGCATCGTCGCGGTGCGCATCGAGGCGCTCGACGATCTTCGCGGTCTCCTGGTCGTCGGTCATCGGCAACAACACGAGGAACTCGTCGCCGCCGGCGCGCACGACGATGTCGCGCGGGCGGACGTACGTGGCGAGGAACTTGCCCATCGCGACCAGGACCTCGTCGCCGCGCTGGTGGCCATGGGTGTCGTTGACCAGCTTGAAGCGATCGAGGTCGACGGCAATGCAACCCCACGGATCGCCGTCGCGCAGGCTCGAGGCGATCTCGGACAGGTAACGCCGGTTGTAGCAGCCGGTCAGCGTGTCGCGCACGCTCCAGTCGCGCAACTGGCGCTCGTAGTGCTCGCGCTGGGTGATGTCGAGCGCATGGCCGAGCACGTAGGGTTCCTCGCCCTCGTCGTCGAGCGTGTTGTGGAATTGCCAGGTACGCGGGCTGCCGTCTTTCGCGACGAGGCGCAGGACCCCCGATGCGGTGCCGGCCTGCCTGACCAGCGCGAGGTAGTCGTCGAATGCCGGGCGCAGTTCGCGCGGCATGAAGTCCGACAGGCGCCGCGCGAGGATCTCCGAGGTCGAGTAGCCGAGCGCGGCCGCGGCTGCGGGATTCGCCGTGAGCAGCACCCCGTCGAGGTCGTGCGTGCAGATCAGGCCGAGGCTCTGCTGGAACAGCTTGCGCAGGCGCCTCTCGCTCAATTCCAGCGCCTCCACAGCGCGCTTGCGGAACGTGATGTCCTGGATCGCGCCGATCAGGTGCCGCGGCCGGCCATCCTCCAGTTCCGCAGTGCCGACGATGCGTACCCAGATCGCTCGCCCCTTGGCCGTCACGAGCGGCAACTCGAGGTCCCAGCCCTTGCCGTCGGTGGCGCCTTGCCGGATGGCGTCCTGCAGCGCGTCGCGCTGGTCTTCGCGGAAATACCGGACCGCTTCCTCGAGCGTCGGCTGGTGGCCGGGCCGGATGTCGTGGATGAGGCAGGTCTGATCCGACCAGACGATCTCGTTGCTGTCGAGGTCGACCTGCCAGCCGCCGACGCCCGCGACGCGGCCGGTGCGGTCGAGGAACGCTTCGCTCTCCTGCAGCTTGCGTTCGATTTCCTTGCGTTCGCTGATGTCGACCAGGGTGCCGTACATCGACAGCGGCTCGCCGTCGTCGTCACGCCGGGACACGCGTCCGCGCGTCTTCACCCACACCCAGTGCCCGTCGCGGTGGCGCATGCGCGTCTCGGTCTCGAACAGCGACTTCGCGCCCGAGAGGTAGGCCGCGAGCTTTTCCCGCACATGCGGCCAGTCGTCCGGATGCGTCAGGCGCATTTCGCCGTCACCCGCGCTTCCGCTGATGTCCGGTGCAACCTCGCGCAGCGAACTGGCGGCGAACACCTGCTCGCGCGGTTCGTGGCCGAGGATGCGGCCCCATTGCGCATTGACGCGCAGCTCGCCACTGCGCAGGTCCCATTCCCACGCGCCCGCCTGGGTGGCTTCGAGGATGCTCGCGAGGCGCTGGTGGTCCTCGCTGCGCCGCCGCTCCGCCTCGCCTTCGCGCTGCAACGCGGCGTTGCGTTCGAGCACGAGCGCACGCTGGTCGAGCGCCTCGCTGGCGGCACGTGCGAGCTGACGCAGGATCGCGCACTGGTCGGGCGTTAGCGCGCGCGGCTGCCGATCGATGACGCACAAGGCGCCCATGCGCAGTCCGTCGTTCAGCGTGATCGGCGCACCCGCGTAGAATCGGATATCCGGTCGGCCATTGACGAGCGGGTTCCCGGCGAAGCGCGGATCCGCACGCGCGTCCGGCACCACGAACACGTCGTCGTCGAGGATCGTGTAGCCGCAGAACGCGACGTCACGCGGCGTTTCGCTGGTGCCGCCGAGTCCGGTGTTCGCCTTGAACCATTGCCGCTCCGCGTCGACCAGACTCACCAGTGCGATCGGCGTGCCGACGGCGAGTGCCGCTGCCCGGGTCAGGGCATCGAACAGCGGCTCGGCTTCGGTATCGAGCACGTTCAGCGCCAGCAGGCGCTGCAGGCGTGCGGATTCGTTGGCCGGGAAGGGGGCTGGGTGTGTCATGCGGTCCAAGTCTCCGCGCCGACAGCGCCACGAGCGGACAGGCCGCGCGCGCGCGATTCCAACCTACACCGCCGCTGCGGTCTAATCCACATTTTCCGCATGCGCCGTTCATGCGCCAGCATGGATTGCCGGCGCAGCGGTGCAGGACGCGCGCTTGCCGCCGATACGCCGTCGCCGCGCGTGCGGCCGTCAGCCTCGCCGGAGCACCACCATCGGCGACGCGCGCGCGATGCGCAGCGTGCCGATCCAGCCGGCCAGCGCGACCAGCAGCGCCGCGCCGGCGACCACCGTGGCAAGCGGCAGCAGCGGCGGCGTGTAACCGGAGAGCTTGAACACGCCGCTCGCGAGCGCGCCGCCGAGTGCGGCCGCGGCGGCGACCGCGATCGCACCGGCGAGCAGGCCCAGCGTCGCGAACTCGGCCAGTACGGCGACCGCGAGCTGGCGCCCGTGCGCGCCGAGAGTGCGCAGCAAGGCCGCCTCGAAGCGGCGCTCGTCGGCGGTCGCCGCGAGTGCCGCGAGCAGCACGAGCACGCCGGCGACGAGGCTGAAGCCGAGCACCCAGGTCACCGCCGCGGTCACGCGCGCCACGATGTCGCGCACGCGGTCGAGGATCGCGTTGAGGTCGACCAGCGAAAGGTTCGGGAATTCACGCGAGAGCGCGCCGAGGGCCGCCGCGCTGTCGCCGCCGAGGTGGAAGCTCGCGACGTCGGTGTGCGGCAGGCCGGCGCCGGTCGCCGGGTCGAGCATGAGGAAGAAGTTCGCGCGGAACGAATCCCACTCGACGCGGCGGATGCTGGTGACTTCCGCTTCGATCTCGCGCTCGCCGACGCGCAGGCCCAGCGTGTCGCCGAGCTTGATGCCGAACATGTCGACCCAGATCTGCTCGACCGAAAGCGACGGCCGCTTCGACGACGCGTCGAACCAGCGACCCTGCAACAGCGTATTCGCCTCCGGCAGCGCTTCGCTCCAGCTCAGGCGCACCTCACCTTCGATCCAGTCGGCCGCGCGGCGATCGTCCGCCTGCGCGGGCTTCGGTGCGTGTCCGTTGATCGCGACGAGCTTGCCGGACGCGAGCGGCAGCAGGTTCACGTTGCCGGCGCCGAGCGCCTGCAGGCGCGTGCGGAAGGCGTCCTGCTGGGCGGGTTGCAGGTTGATCGCGAACCAGTTCGGCGTGTCGGGTGCGAGATCGGCGCGCCAGCGTTCGAGCAGCGACGGGCCGATCACGCCGAGCACGGCCAGCGCGGTCAGGCTGAGCGCGAGCGCGCCGGTCTGCAGCAGGGTCAATGCGCGTCGCCGCGCGAGGTTCGCGAGCCCGAAACGCAGCGCCCCGCGCAGGCGACCCGCGGCGCGCCGCACGAGCCAGAGCAGCGCAAGGCCGAGCGCGAATGTCGCGACGGCGACCGCGGCGAAACCGATGCCGAGCGTCGTCGCGAGACGCACGTCGCCGGCACCGTAAAGCACGAGTGCCGCGCCGACCGCGACCGGCAGCAGGTAGAGCGCGTCGAAGCGCCGCACGCGTGCGGCGACGTCGTGGCGGAACACGCGCATCGGCTCGACGTCGCGCAGGCGCAGCAGCGGCGGCAGCGCGAAGCCGAACAGCACCGCGACGCCGACCGCGAGTGCCGCGAGCGGCGGACCCCACGGGATCTTCGGTGCGGCGCCCGGCAGCAGGCCGCGGGCGAGATCCAGCACGAGCTGCTGCAGGCCGAGGCCGAGCGCGAGGCCGAGCAGGCAGGCCGGGATCGCGAGCAGCGCGAGCTCGAGCAGCAGCGCGACGAGGATCTCGCCGCGGCGCGCGCCGAGGCAGCGCAACAGCGCGACTTCCGAGGTCTTGCGACGTACGAAGCGCTGCGCGCCGAGCGCGATCGCGACTCCCGACAGCAGCGCCGCGAGCAATGCGGCAAGGCGCAGGAAGCTCTCGCCGCGCTCGAACGCGTTGCGCAAATTCTGCTGTGCCTGCTCGACCGTCGTGATGCGCGCGCCGTCCGTCAGCTGCGGCTTGGCCCAGGTCGCGAATGCGCTGATCGCGTCGGCGTCGCCCGCGACGAGCAGGCGATGGCCGGCGCGACTGCCGACGCCGAGCAGGCCGCTCGCTTCGGCATCGGCGAGATTCATCAGCACGCGTGGCGCGAGGCGGAACAGGTTGCCGCTGTCCGGTGCCTTGGCGATCTCGCCGGCGACGACGAGATCGCGCCCACCGAGTTGCACGCGCGCGCCGACCTCGACGCCGAGCGCCACCAGTGCGGTACGATCGGCATAGACGCTGCCGGCGGGCGGCGCGTGCGCGGAATTCTCCTGCCCCGACGCATCGCGCACGCTCAATGCGCCACGCAGGGGGAACGCAGGATCGCTCGCGCGCACGTCGCACAACTGGCTGCGATCGTTGGCGAACAGCACGCTCGGGAACTCGGCGAGGCGATTCGTCGCGAGGCCGCGGCGGTGCGCCTCGTCGGCGAACACGGACGGCAACGGCTTGCTCGCGCCGATCGCGAGGTCGCCGCCGATCAGCTCGGCGGCGGATGCGACCAGCGCGCGCTCGACGCGTGCCGCCAGGGTCGCTACCGCAGCGAGCGCGGCGACCGCGAGCACGAGGGCCATCGCCAGCGTGGCAAGTTCGGCATGGCGGAACTCGCGGCGCAGGCTGCGCGCGGCGAACGCGAGCGGCTTCACGTCGCGTCCCTGTCTATGCGTCCCTCGCGCAACTGCAGGCTGCGTGCGCAACGCGCGGCGAGGCTTGCGTCGTGGGTGACCAGCACGAGGGTCGTCGCATGTTCGCGGTTCAACGCGAACAGCAGGTCGCCGACGCCGCTGCCGGTGCGCTGGTCGAGGTTGCCGGTCGGCTCGTCGGCGAACAGGATCTCGGGTCCGTGCACGAATGCCCTGGCGAGCGCGACACGCTGCTGCTCGCCGCCCGACAGTTGCGCCGGATAGTGGTGGCGGCGTGCGCCGAGGCCGACGCGCGCGAGCGCTTCGGCCGCGCGTTCGCGTGCGTCGTCGCGACCGTCGAGGTCGAGCGGCAGCATCACGTTCTCTTCGGCGTTCAGTGCCGGCAACAGGTGGAAGCTCTGGAACACGAAGCCGACGCGGCTGCGACGCAGGCGTGCGCGCGCTTCCTCGTCGAGGCGGTCGAGGCGCTCGCCTGCGAGCGCGATCGAACCCGAGCTCGGCCGGTCGAGACCGGCGAGCAGTCCGAGCAGGGTCGTCTTGCCGGACCCCGATGCGCCGACGATCGCGAGGCTGTCGCCGCGCGCGACGTCGAGGCTGACCCGATCGAGGATGGTCAGGCGCCCGTCGGGTCCATGCACGAACGCGCGGGCGAGCGCGACGCGCTGCTGCTCGCCGCCGGACAGCTG
>Ga0105239_10001178_pt1 | contig 35871 bp, 35 predicted proteins | sample KBSC44metaG_FD_92761 | JGI IMG/M metagenome (GOLD analysis project Ga0105239, IMG submission 92761) | Corn rhizosphere microbial communities from Kellogg Biological Station, Michigan, USA - KBS C4-4 metaG | ecosystem: Host-associated > Plants > Roots > Rhizosphere > Soil | place: Michigan, USA... | reverse complement strand
TTTTCGACAGGACAGGGACGTCCTGTCGAAAAGCCCGGCCAAACCTCACGGTCCGAAGGACGGCGCACTAGGGGTGTCCTTTCTTTGGTTAGCTTTCTTTGGACAAGCAAAGAAAGTAACTCGCACGCCGGCAGGCGGGCGAAACACGCCGCAGGCGACTTTCTAGCCCAGGTGTAGAACCAGAGCGATGCACGCTCTCGCGACAATCAAAAACCGAAGCCACTGGGTCCCCGCCTACGCGGGGATCACGAGAATGAGGGACTGGAGAACCCGCGCCACCTCACGCCATACCATGCATCCGCCGAACCAACTCCGCCTCATCCCGCGACAACCCACACCGCAAAACCAACTCATCCACACCCACACCCTCGCGCGCCAACTGCTGCGCCAAGGCATACGTCTGCGGTGAGGCGGCCGGCACAGGCATATGCGCACCATGACGCTCGAGATGTCTCTCGACTGACTCAAGGCGGCGCTCCAAACGGCCGAGCATCATGACCAGCATCGAGGTGGGAACATCCGTCCCCGAAGCAGAAAGGCATTGCGCCAACTGGATGCGCAACCGCAACTGCTGCCGCCATACCCAATAAAGCAGCATCCCCTGTGCAGTCACCAACAAGATCAGCGCGATCAGGCCAATCTCAATACCCATGCTCAATCCCCGTGCGCCGCCCCCTGCGGCAAACGGCATAGTTTGCGCACATCCAGCAGCGCAACGAAACCCTGCTTCCAGGGAACGACGCCACGGACGGGGTCGTCGGTGCGCTGGGCTCGGCCCGATGGCGGTGCGGCCATGTCCGCTTCGTTCAAGGACAGCAGCTCGTCGACAGCGTCGACACGCACACCGACCTGATGGGATTCATGCGTCAACACTACGATGCGCGCCTGCGCAAGCACGGCTGTCGAGGTATCCAGCCCCAGGCGCAGGCGACCGTCCAGGACAGGGACGATCTGTCCCCGCAGTTGCCGGATGCCGAGCAGATCCGAGGCCGAACCAGGCACTGGCGTGACAGCGCCATCGCGGACGATTTCGCTGACCTGGGCCGACGGCGCGGCGTAGGACTGGCCGGCGAGGAAGAACACCAGCCACTGGGAGGGGGTATTTGCAGCTTGGGCCACGGTGTTCATGCTTATCCTTTGTTTTCCGGCACCGGCGTTTGCAATGCACTGATCGTGGCGGCGGCCGGCGCAGGTGCTGCGTCCTGGGCCGGGCTCACTGTGATCAGACTCGGCAACACGGGCAATGTAGTCGGCGGTGTCGTGGCATCGGCAGGCTTGGGCGCAGGGGGCGCATCGGCGATCGGGTGCTCCGCATCGCTGTAGAAACGACTCGGTGCGTTGCCGTCGCTCAATACGACGACCAGCACGCGCCGGTTGCGGTTGCGACCTTCTTCGCTGGCGTTATCGGCGGCCGGGCGAAACTGGCCCCAGCCGATAATCCCCAGGCGACCGGGATCGACGCCCTTGTCGGCAAACAGGCGCGCAACGCTGGCTGCACGTGCGGCGGACAGTTCCCAGTTAGATGGGTACAAGGCCGTGTTGATCGGCTTGTCGTCGGTGTAACCCTCGACGCGCAGCGGATTGGGGAATGGCGAAAGAATGGCGCCGATCCGGCTCAATACGTCATCGGCGGAGGTCGAAAGCTTGGCCACGCCGCTGGGAAACAGGATATCGGTGCGTATCTCGATTTCGAGATAGCTCTCCGTGCGACGCATGGTGATCAGACTCTTGTCGATCAACGGCTGCAGCGCGTGCTGCACCTCGCCCTGAATCTGTTCGAGGTTGTGCTGTTGCGCGCCACCAGTGCGCTGCACGGTCGGCTGTTCGCCCTTCCCGGGTACGGGCTGGCGGCGCAGCGGCAATTCGATACGACGTGCCGACGATGTGGCCGTCGACGATGCGCCGGCATCGGGTACCGGCGCCAGCACCGATGGCGTATGGCTCGGCGTCGCTTCCAGCCGCTTGCTGTTGCCGTTGAAGGCTTCGATGATCGACTGCGACAGCACGCGGTACTTGCCCTCGTTCACCGCGGACATGGCATACATGACCACGAAGAACGCGAGCAGCAAGGTAATCAGATCGCCGTACGGAATTGCCCAGCGTTCGTGATTGACGTGCTCTTCGTGACGACGGCGTCTCATTGCAGATAACCCTGCAATTTGCTTTCGATCTGGCGCGGGTTATCGCCCTGCGCGATCGACACCAGGCCTTCGATCACGATCTCGCGCATTTCGCTTTGCTTGTGCACCAGCCCTTTCAGACGCGCCGCCATGGGCAGCATCAGGAGGTTGGCCAGGCCGATGCCGTAAATCGTCGCGACGAACGCGGCGGCAATGCCATGGCCGAGCTTGCTCGGATCGGCCAGGTTCTGCATCACCGCCATCAGGCCCATCACCGCGCCGATGATGCCCAGCGTCGGCGAATACGTCCCTGCGTTTTCGAAAACCTTGCTGGCATCCAGATCGATCTGTTCGCGTGTGCCCAGCTCGACTTCGAGTACGCCGCGGATCGCCTCGGGTTCGCTGCCATCGACCAGCAACTGCAGGCCTTTGCGCACGAAGCTGTCCTGCTCTGCGTTGATCTGCGGCTCAAGACCCAGCAGACCCTGGCGACGCGACAGTTCGCTCCAGCCAACGATGCGGCTGATCAGATCCGCCGGCTGGTGGCGCGGCGGCTTGTAGACCATCGGCAGCATGCCGCCGGCGCGCTTGAGCACCTTGCCCGGCGTCTGCACCAGTAAGGCGGCGATGGTGCCCAGGAACACGATCACGAAAGCAGCCGGATTCCACAGTGCCTCGAGCGTCGATCCCTTCAGGATCGTACCGATCGCGATCACCGCGAAGGCGAGGATGGTTCCGATGATGCTGACCAGATCCATGACTAAGCCGTTTCCTTCAAAGCGGTTGAAAGCAGCGCGCCGCCCTCGTCGGCCAGGCCGGCCAGATCGAGCACCAGCGCCAGCCGTCCGTCGCCGGTCACGGTCGCGCCGGCAATGCCGGGCGTGTCGGCGAACAAAGGACCAAGAGGTTTGACCATGACGTCTTCGCGACCGATCACCGCGTGCACCAGACAACCGATGCGTTGATGGCCGATATGCACCACCACGACCTGGCGTGGCGGCATGGCGCCATGCGCACGCGCCCATGCAGAGAGATCGCCCAGCGGCAACGCACGGCCACGATGTGCGGCGACCCGGCGGCCGTCCAGCCATTGATCCTGGCCGGCGGAAAGTTCGAATACTTCGCTGACGTTGCTCAACGGGAGCGCAAACAGCCGATCGCCCACGCCGACCATCAGCACGCGCTGGATCGCCAGCGTCAACGGCACGGCCAGTTCCAGCTCACTGCCCTGACCGAGCTTGGAACGCACCTGCAAGGTACCGCCGAGCTCGATGATGCGCGTCTTCACCACGTCCATGCCGACGCCACGGCCAGAGATATCCGACACCGTCGCTGCCGTGCTGAAGCCGGGGCGGAAGATCAATTCCAGCGATTCGACTTCGCTCAGGCGCGCAGCCTGGTCTTCGTCGATAACGCCCTTCTCCACCGCCTTGGTCCGCAGCACCTGCGGATTCATGCCGCGGCCGTCGTCGGAAACGATGATGACGATCCGCTCGCCTCGCTGGCTGGCCGAAAGCCGCACACGACCCTTGCGTGGCTTGCCGGCGCGTTCGCGATCGTCGGGCATTTCCAGGCCGTGGTCGACCGCATTGCGCAAGAGATGCACGAGCGGATCGGCAAGTGCTTCGACCAGGCCACGATCGAGATCGGTGTCTTCGCCCTCGGTCACCAGCTCAATCTCTTTGCCGAGCTGCCGCGCGAGATCGCGCACGATGCGCGGAAAGCGCTGGAACAAACGCCCTACCGGCTGCATGCGCATGCCCAGTACCGCGCCTTGCAAATCGTCGGCGACACGATCGAGATCGCCCGCCGCCACACCCAGGGTTTCATCGCCGCTGCGCGAGGCAAGGCTCAGCAGACGATTGCGCACCAGCACCAGTTCGCCGGCACGATTGACCAGATCGTCGAGACGGCCGGTGTCGACGCGCACGGTTTGTTCGGCTTGTGCCGGGGCACGCGCAGGCGATTTGGGTGCAGGCTCAGTGACCGGCGGTGGCGCAACGGCGGCCGGAGGCGGGGCCACTGCTGTAGGTGCCGCGCCTTTGCCATGCAGGCTATCGAGCAATGCTTCGAATTCATCGTCGCTGATCGCCGTCGATGCGGCCGGCGCGGGCGCCGGTGCACCCGGCGCACCATTGCGGCCGTACAAACTGTCCAGCAAGGCCTCGAACTCGCTGTCGTCGATCGCGCCGCCCTCTTCCGCCGGCGCGGGCATCGGTGCGGCAACCGGCGCGGGTGCCGGCGCATGCGCTACGCCGCTTTGCAGGCGACGCAACAAGCTGGCAGCCGGCACCGGCAAGGTGTCGCCGGAGCTCATCGCATCCATCTGCACATTGAGCAGATCGAGTGCTTCAAGCAAGGCATCCATCTGTGCCGAGTCGAGCACCACCACGCTGTTGCGCGCTTCGTTGAGCAGGTCCTCGGCCTGATGGCACAGCTGTACCATCGGATCGATGGCCAGGAAGCCCGCGCCGCCCTTGACCGTGTGGAACGCGCGAAAGACCGCATTGAGCAGTTCGGCATCGCGCGGCGACGCTTCCAGCTCAACCAGCTGTTCGCTCAAGCGTTGCAGCAACTCCCTGGCTTCGACCAGGAAGTCATCGCGCAGCTCATCGTCCAAGGGTAAAGACATCCGTCTGTTCCTTTAGAAACCGAATTCGCTAAGCAGACGATCGGCCTCGTCCTGGCTGTTGACCTTGGCCGCGGCCGCGGGTGCTTCGCCGCCGGCCAGTGCACCGGTGAGGCGAACCAGTTCCAGCAAAGACGATTCCACGCTGCCGATAAAATGCGCGACCTTCTTGATGCGCTGGCCGGAAAGATCCTGCCAGGACTGCGCCAGCACCATGTCGTTCAGACCATCGCGACTGGCAGCGGCAAATTCACGCGCCTGACGTGCCAGCACGGCGCCGGCTTCGTTCTCGTCGCTCCACGCGAGGATTTCGATCGCATTGGCTTCGAGCGCCTCGGCCTGCGGACGCATGCGGTCGGCGAAATCGAGGCTGCGATGCGCGGCCTGCGAACTCATTTCCAGTACGTCGAGCAGGTTCTTGCGCGCATCGGCGACGCTATCAGGTACGCCTTCCAGTGCCAGGTCGCTGCCGAGGCGGCGCACCGCTTCGTGCAGGTCGCGCGCCAGCAGGCCCAAGGCGCGGAACAGATGCTGTTCGCGCTGGCGTGCCAGCGCATCGAGCGCCGTTTCGAAATCCGCGCGGTCGGCACTGTTGAGCAACTGCTGCAACTCGGTCGGCAACGTGGTCTCGGAAAGTAGCAACGAAGAGGTGCTCATGCGGTGGCTCCTTGTGCGGCGAGCCGCTCGAAGATTTTGTCGAGTTTTTCTTTCAACGTGGCCGCAGTGAACGGCTTGACGATGTAGCCGTTCACACCGGCCTGCGCGGCGGCGATGATCTGGTCGCGGTTGTTTTCCGCCGTCACCATCAGCACCGGCATGCCCTTCAACGAGGGCTCGGCGCGGATCGCGCGCAACAGGTCGATACCCGTCATGTTGGGCATGTTCCAGTCGGTCACGACCAGATCGAACGGCATCTCGCGCAGCATCGTCATGGCGTTGTTGCCGTCTTCGGCTTCCTGGATCAACGGGTTGGAGAAACCCAGCTCGACCAGCAGGTTGCGCACGATGCGCCGCATGGTGGAAAAGTCATCGACCACCAGGATTTTCATGTTCTTGTCCAACGGGATGGCTCCGGGATTGAAGGTTGGGGAACGGGGAACAGAGATAAGGAGAAAGCAGGGTCTGAGTAGCTTGGGTCAGCGGCGGCGCTCCACCCTCCCCGCTCCCCGTTCCCCATTCCCGGCGCCATCGCGCCAACCGGACATGCGTGCCCGCAACCGCACCAGCGCCTGGCCATGGATCTGGCACACACGCGATTCGGTAACGCCGAGCACGGCGCCGATTTCTTTCAGGTTCAATTCCTGTTCGTAGTACAGCGACATCACCAGTTGCTCGCGCTCCGGCAGCCCGGAGATCGATTCGATCAAGGCCTCGCGCATCCCTTCCTGTTCGACGCGATCCTGCGGCTCCAAGCCATCCTGATCGACCACGTCCAGCGCGGCGCCGCCTTCGTCGTCGTCCGGCGCGGTGAGGCTGAGCAAACGCGCGCTGGTCGCGTCGGCAAGAATCTGGTGGTACTCCTGCGCGGTGATACCCATGCGCCGGATTACCTCGGCATCGATGGCATCGGCACCGGTTTCGTTTTCGATCTGGCGCACCACTTCGGTGACTTCGCGCAACTTGCGGTGCACCGAGCGCGGCGTCCAATCGGTCTTGCGCAATTCGTCGAGCATGGCGCCGCGGATGCGGATGCCGGCATAGGTCTCGAAGCTGGCCGAGCGATCGGTGGCGTAATTACGTGCGGCCTCGAGCAGGCCGATCATGCCCGCCTGCACCAGGTCGTCCACGTCCACGCTCGACGGCAACCGCCCCATCAGGTGATAGGCGATACGCCGCACCAAAGGCGCGTGCTGGCGCACCATGTCTTCGGTGCTCTCGCGTTGCAATTGCAGATATTCGGAAGCCACGCTCATCTCGCCCACCCATCCCCTGCCAGGCTTGGCTCCAACGCCGCCTGACCACCAAAGAAGGCAATCCGGTCGTGGTTGGGGTACTCGGGTTCACCCCATGTATCGACCGCACCTGCCAATTGCTTGAATCCCTGTGCCGACCGGCTGCCCGGAGCGGCATCGACCACCGCGCACTGGCGCCGGATCGCCCGGCGCAGGTACTCGTCGTGCGGGATCATCCCCATGAAGTCGAGCGCGACGTCGAGGAACCGGTCGCTGACCCGAGAAAGCTTTTCATACAAGTGCTTAGCTTCGCCGGCATGGCGCACCATATTGGCCACCACGCGGTAGCGACGCACCCCGAAGTCGCGGCTGAGCACCTTGATCAAGGCGTAGGCATCGGTCAGCGAGGCCGGCTCGTCACAGACCACCAGAATGACGTCGTCGGCCGCGGCCGCGAACATGGCCACACTGTCCGAGACACCTGCGGCGGTATCGACCAGCAGGTATTGGGGCGGGCGCACCAGTTCGTCGAAGGCGCGGATCACCGCCGCATGCTCGCCGTTGCTCAGCTGGGCCAGGCGCCGCGCGCCCGAACCGGCAGGAATGATCTTCAAGCCATGCGGCGCGGTCACCGCCAGCTCGTCCAGCGTGCAGCTGCCGTCGAGCAGGTGACCGATATGCCGCGATGGCGTCAGGCCGAGCAGCACGTCGACATTGGCCAGGCCCATGTCCGCATCGAGCAGCATGGTCTCGTGTCCGGCCATCGACAGCGCCATGCCCAGATTCACTGCGACGGTGGATTTGCCCACGCCGCCCTTGCCGCCGGCAATCGTGATCGCGCGGGTACGCGGCCGCGGCACTGTCGAACTCAAACCCATCGCCTGATCTCCACGCAGATGTTCGCCGGCGTGCGCGTCGCGCGCACGCAGTGCCGCAAGGGCAGGAAACATCTGCCGCAATCCCCACGCCTGATTCATCGCCAAAGTTCCCATGGGGTTCAAGCGCTCGCCAGGCTGAGGCTGAAACGATCGGCCATGGTGGTGTCTTCGGTGGTGCCGCTGGACTTCAGAGCCTGCGCGGCACGGCAGACCAGTGCGCGCGCATCGGCGGCGGCAATGTCTTCGGGCACGCGCTGGCCGTCGGTCACGTAGTCGAGCGGCAGGTGATGACGGATCAGCGTGGACAAGGCGCCACCAAGATTCGGCGTCTCGTCCAGCTTGGTCAGAATGCATGCCTGCGGCTTCAGCGGCAGGTAGGCGCGAATGGTGGCGTCCAGCGCCTGTGCCTGCGTGTTGGCGGCCATCGCCACGCATACGCGCACGTCGCCGACGTCGTGTAGCAACTCCATCTGCTGCTGCAGGCGCGGATCGTTGCCGGCCACACCCGCAGTGTCGACCAGTACGGCCTGACGCCCGCGGAGCGAAGTGAGCACCTGGCGCAAGCTGACGGCGTCATGCGCGGGGAATACGCGCACGCCGAGCAGACGACCATAGTGTTCGAGTTGCGCGGCGGCGCCGATACGATAGTTGTCGGTGCTGATCAACGCGACCTGTCCTGCGCCATGACGCAGGACGGCGCGCGCAGCCAATTTGGCGATGGTAGTGGTCTTGCCGACACCGGTCGGGCCGACCAGTGCGATCACGCCACCGGTCGCCGCGAGATCGCGGCCGCTGACCGCAAGGCTGCGGCTCAGCACACCCAACGGCAGGTAACGCGCCTGTTCGGCGCTGATCTGGTCGGGCAGCTCGTCGATCAACTTGCGCGCCACATCGGCTTCGATGCCGAGCCGGGTCAGGTCGCGCAGGATGCGCGCGCGCAACGGATGGCGACGCTCCATATCGTTCCAGGCCAGACTCGACAGCTGGGTTTCGAGCATCGAACGCAAGTCGCCGAGTTCGGCGCGCATGCGCGCGCTGTCCTGCGCGGCGCGTTCTAGCATGGACTGAATCGGTGCCGGCTCGACGCGCGGCGCGGGCTGCGCTGGTGCGGCGGATTCGTACGGCTGCTGCGGCTCGGGACGCGCAGCACGTTCCTGCGCCACGCTGATGTCGCGCAACGGCGGTTGAGCGCGAGGAGCATCTTCGATCTCGGCGTGTGCTGGTGCCGTCGTTGTCTGATGAGTTACCGGCGCGGCGGGCGCATGAGCGGCCGCGATCGCCTGCTTGGCGCGCGTCAGCAACGGCGTGCGCTCGGGCTTCGGCGGCGCGGATACGGCAACCGGCGCCTCCGGCCTGGCGCCCGGCAAGGGCGCGCCGTGCCGCGCGGCTTCGCGTACCAAGGCTTCGTCGTAATCGACCGCTGCAATGATCTCGATACCGTCATCGAGTCGACGCGTCGACAGGATCACCGCATCCGGCCCCTGCTCTTCGCGGACTTCGCGCATCGCCTGGCGCATGTCGGAGGCGACGAAACGTTTGATCTTCATGCTTGTGCGCTCCGCACTTGGAGACGGGAGGTGGGCAGCGGGAGCGCGACAATCGCCGCACTACGCAGACCGTGGATCCGGTCGCGACGTTTCATGCTTGCGCCCCCATTACCCATCTCCGCTCGTGAGTTATCGACCCAGCGCCTGCACCAACCGAACCCGCCGGTTGTCAGGCACCTCGTTGTAAGCCAGTACGTGCAGGTTCTGTGCCACGTGACGGGTGAAGCGTGCGAGCCACGGACGGAGCTGCGGCGGCACCAGCAGAACGGCCGGCTCGCCGCTCTGATCCTGGCGTCGCGCGGCCTCGGCGACGCTCTGCTGGAGGCGGTCGGCCAGGCCCGGTTCGACCGCGGCGCCCGCCGCACCGGCGTTGCCAAGCGATCCGAGCAGGATCTGCTCCAGTTCCGGCGCCAGCGTGATGACGGGAATTTCGGTACCCAGGCCGGCGATCTCCTGGACGATCTGGCGACCCAGTGCGACACGCACGGCGGCGGTCAGCGTGCCGGGATCCTGACTCTGGCTGGCGTGTTCCGCCAAGGATTCGACGATGCTGCGCATATTGCGGATCGGCACCCGCTCGGCGAGCAGGTTCTGCAGCACCTTGACCACCACGCCGAGCGACAGGCGCTTGGGCACCAGGTCCTCGACCAGCTTGGGCGCGTTGGCCGCCAGGCGGTCCAGCAGCTGCTGCACGTCCTGGTGGCTGAGCAGCTCGTGCGCATGGCCCTGCAGGATGTGCGAGAGATGCGTCGCAATCACCGTGGCCGGGTCGACCACGGTGTAGCCTAGACTTTGCGCGTGATCGCGCTGCCCGGTTTCGATCCACACCGCTTCCAGGCCGAACGCCGGGTCCTGCGTGGCGATGCCTTGCAGGGTGCCGTGCACGCGGCCCGGATTGATCGCCAGCAGGCGCTCGTTATAGACCTCCGCCTCGCCCATCGGCACGCCCATCAACGTGACGCGATACGCGTTGGGGCCGAGATCGAGGTTGTCGCGGATATGCACCGCCGGCACCAGGAAACCCAGCTCCTGCGACAGCTTGCGGCGTACCGATTTGATCCGCCCCATCAGCTCGCCGCCCTGCGCCTTGTCGACCAGCGGGATCAACCGGTAGCCGACCTCCAGGCCGACCGGATCGACACTGGCGACATCGTCCCAACCGAGTTCGAGCTTTTCGCCGGGCACCGGTGCCGGCAAGGCATCGATCGGTGTCGCGGCGAGACGCTCTTCGGCTTCGTGCTTGCGCTTGATCATCAACCACGCCGCGCCGCCGCAGGTACCGCCGAGCAACAGAAAAGCGACGTTGGGCATGCCGGGAATCAAGCCCATGACGCAGAGCACCGCGCCGGCTACCGCCAGGGCACGCGGTTGGCCGAAGACCTGGCCGACCAGCTGCTTGCCCATGTCTTCGGAACGCGACACGCGCGTCACGATGATCGCGGTGGCGATCGACAGCATCAGCGAAGGTACCTGCGCGACCAGGCCGTCACCGATGGTCAGCAAGGTATAGGTACGCGCCGCTTCGCCAGCCGAAAGCCCGTGCTGCATCACGCCGACGAAAAAGCCGCCGACGATATTGATCAACAGGATCAGGATGCCGGCGGTAGCGTCGCCGCGAACGAACTTCGAGGCACCGTCCATCGAACCGTAGAAGTCCGCTTCCTCGCGTACTTCCTGGCGGCGCTCGCGCGCCTGCTCCTGTGTCAACAAGCCGGCATTGAGGTCGGCGTCGATCGCCATCTGCTTGCCGGGCATCGAATCCAGGGTAAAACGCGCGGTCACTTCGGACACGCGAGTGGCGCCCTTGGTGATCACCACGAAGTTGATGATGGTCAGGATCGCGAACACCACCAGGCCGACCGCGAAATTGCCGCCGATGACGAACTCGCCGAACGCCTCGATCACCTTGCCGGCGGCGCCGGGGCCATCATGGCCGTGCAGCAGCACCACGCGGGTGGAGGCGATATTCAGCGCCAGGCGCAGCAAGGTCGCCATCAGCACCACGGTGGGAAACGCAGCGAACTCGAGCGGCCGCATCACGTAGATCACCGCCAGCAGGATAACCAGCGACAGCGCGATGTTGAAGCTGAAGAGCATGTCCAGGATGAAGGGCGGCAGCGGCAACATCATCATCGCCAGCATCGCCAGCATGATGATCGGCGCGCCGGCGCCCCTGCGTGTTGCCTGCTTCAGTGTATCGAGTGCACCAACGGCGGCCATTTGTCATCCGTCAATCAATTGTCGCGATAAGGGCCCATCAGGTCTGGATCGACCTCGGGTCTTGGCGGCTCGGGCGGCGTCATGCCGTGTGTAACTGCCTGTTTCACCTGATATACGTAGGCCAGCACCTGGGCGACGGCCACGTACAGGGAAGCAGGCACTTCCCGTCCGATATCGGTAGTCGCATACAAGGCGCGTGCCAACGGCGGCGCCTCGACCAGCGGGATGCGATGGCTGGCTGCGACAAGGCGAATCTGCTGCGCCAGAACGTCGACGCCCTTGGCGATCACCTTGGGTGCGCGCATGCGACCGTCGTCGTATTGCAGGGCGACGGCAAAGTGGGTCGGGTTGACGATGACCACGTCGGCCTTGGGCAGCTCCTGCATCATGCGGCGGCGGGACATCTGCTGCTGCACCTGGCGAATGCGCCCCTTCAACTCCGGGCTGCCATCGGACTCCTTGTGCTCGTCGCGCAGTTCCTGCTTGGTCATGCGCTGGCGGCGGCTGTAGTCGAAGCGCTGCCAGATCGCATCGACACCGCCGATCAGGCCCAGCATCACGCCGAAGATCAGCCCCGCGCGGCCTAACAGTCCGAGCGATTGGGCAATACCGGCACCGACCACACCACGGCCGGTCTCCATGATTTCCGGCTGCCAGCTGCGGATCAGAATCAACAAGGCGCCACCGATCATCAGCAGCTTCAGCAACGACTTGCCCAGCTCGACCAGGCCGCGCAGGGCGAAGATCTTGCCCAGGCCGGCGATCGGATCGAGTCGCTCGAATTTCGGCTGCAAGGCTTCGGCGCTGAAATTAAGGCCGCCGAGCAAGGTCGGCGCGCCGAGCGCGGCCAGCAGCGTCGCTACGGCAATTGGCGCGACGATCCCGACGGCCTCGTGCAGGGCGTCATACCAGGCATGCACGGGCAATTGCCCGGCAAACAAGGCTTCGCGCGAATAGCTCAAGCCGAGCCGATAGATCGTACGCGCATGCTCCATCGCATCGTGGCCGGTCGAAATCAACGCAGCTACCGCCGCCAGCACCACCATCGAGCCTGACAGGTCGCGCGAGCGCGGCAGATCGCCCTTCTCGCGCGCTTCGCGAATACGTTTTTCGGAAGGTTGTTCGGTGCGGTCTTCCTGTTCCTGGTCGGCCATCGGGCTAGCCCCCGGCCAATTCGTGCATCAGCGACCAGGCCGATTCCTGGATTGCGTCGAACGCACCAGGCAGGCTGCGCAGCGACAGCCACAACGCAATAAAGCCCAGCGACACGGTGATCGGAAAACCCACCGCGAACAGATTCATCGACGGTGCAGCGCGACTGATCGCGGCAAAGCCGATATTGACCACCAGCAGCGACGTCATCGCCGGCAGCGCCACGCGTACCGCGCCAGCAAAGAACTGTGTACCGAACTGCGCGACCGCATGCAGGCCATCCGGACCGATGGTCGCCGTACCCGGTGGCAAGGTGTGAAAACTGTCGGCAAGCAAGGCGATCAAATGCAGGTGCCCGTCCATCGCCAGGAACAACAACGTCACCAGCAGACCGTAGATCTGCCCCAACACTGCCGAACTACCACCCGCCAACGGGTCGAACGATTCAGCGAAACCGAGATTCATGCTTAGCGAAATGAACTGCGCGCCGGACGATACCGCCTGGAATGCAAGCTGCAACACGAAGCCGATCGCCACACCGATCAGCAACTGCGAGACCATGCTGGCCAGGCCTTCGCCGGTGAGCAGATCGATATTCATCGGCGCCATCGGTGCCAGCACCACGGTCAGTACCAGTGCGATAACCAGGCGTACCTGCATGGGGACCATCGTCGAACTGAAAATCGGCGCGACCAGGCACATGCCGCTGACCCGCCCGAACGCCCACAACAAGCCGCCCAGCCACGCCTGCAGCTGGACCAGTTGCACGGTGGTCACTTCATTGCTCCGGGCAAACCTTCGATCACGTGGCGCGTGAACTGGACCAGCGTGCGCAGCATCCATGGGCCGGTAATCAGGCCCACGCAGGCCATTGCGATCAGCTTCGGAATGAAGCTCAAGGTCATTTCATTGATCTGCGTCGCGGCCTGGATGACGCCGATCAGCAGGCCGACCGCCAGTGCGGTCAACAACAGTGGGGCGGCGACCAGCATGGCGACGTAGAGGGCGTGCTGGCCGAATTCGATGACCGATTCGGGGGTCATGCAAGAACCCCCCTCACCCCAACCCTCTCCCCCGGCAGAGCCAGGGGAGAGGGAGCAAAGGCATGCCGGCGCGTCATGTGTAGAAGCTCCCTGCCAGCGTTCCCATCAACAGAGACCATCCATCCACCAGCACGAACAACATGATCTTGAACGGTAACGAGATCGTCACCGGGGAGACCATCATCATGCCCATCGACATCAGCACGCTGGCCACCACCAGGTCGATGATCAGGAAGGGAATGAACAGCAGGAAGCCCATCTGGAACGCGGTCTTGAGCTCGCTGGTCATGAATGCGGGCATCGCCACGCGCAGCGGCACGTCGTCCTTGCTGGCATAGGGCTTCTCGCCGGCAAGCTTGGTAAACAGCTGCAGATCCGAGTCGCGCGTCTGATCGAGCATGAAGTGCTTGAACGGCGACGTCGTCGCCTGCAACGCCTGCTCGGCAGGCATGGTGCCGTCCATATACGGCTTGATGCCCTCGACGTAGGCGTGATTGAGCACCGGCGACATCACGAACAGGGTCAGGAACAGCGACAGGCCAAGAATGATCTGGTTCGGCGGCGTCGCCTGCGTCCCCAGGGCCTGGCGCAAGAAGCCAAGCACGATCACGATGCGCGTGAACGAGGTCATCATCAGGAGCACACCGGGGAGCATGGTGAGCACGGTCAACAGTGCCAGCACCTGCAACGAAAGCGTCCAGTTCTGCGCGCCGCCCGCGTTCTGCACGGTCAGCACCGGAATACCGGCGGCCTGCTGGGCGGATACGGCAAACGGCAGCAACATCAGCGCCAGCGCGAAAAGAAACTTCAAGGTCTTCATGCCTTGCGCTTCCAGCGGTTGAGCAGCTCGCCGAAATTCGGCACCTGCGGTGCAGCCGTCAGCGCCGCAGGCGTAGCCTCGCCTTCGTACACATGAAGAGTGCGCATGCCACCCTGACCGGTACCCACCAGCAAGCGCTTGCCATCGGCTTCGATAAGCATCAGGCGATCGCGTGCACCCACCGAGAAGACCTCCAGGCAGCGGATACGTCGACCACCCGGCTGCGTACGTCCCTGCATGCGACGCGTAAACCAACCGGCCACCAGGATGACCGCGATGATGGCGCAGAGGCTGAGTACGACGCGCAGCAGCTCGGCGCCTACGTTCACATCGGGGGCCGCGGCAATCGGCGCGGCGGCAAGTGCGATAAACATGCTAGCAGTCACCACTCAACGCAGCTTGCGCACGCGCTCGGACGGGCTGATCACGTCGGTCAGGCGAATGCCGAACTTCTCGTTGATCACCACCACTTCGCCGTGCGCGACCAGCGTGCCGTTGACGAACACGTCCAGCGGCTCGCCCGCGGCGCGGTCCAGTTCCACCACCGAGCCCTGGTTGAGCTGCAGCAGGTTGCGGATACTGATGCGGGTACGGCCGACCTCCATCGCCAGCGTGACCGGTACGTCCAGGATCATGTCCAGGTTGACGTCCGACTCGCCCACGACGCGGTTGATCGCTTCGAAATCATTGGTACCGCCGAGTTCGGCGGGGGTTGCGTCGCTGTGAGTCATACCGATGTCGTCTCCGTAAAAGTGTCGTTTACCAGGCGCTTGCTGCGCCGGGCCGCGGGCCCCTGATAGCGCACCGAATTGCGCCCGTTGGATTGGCCGTAGCGACCGCGAAAAATCGGCACGTCCTCGGCAAACACCGTGGACATGTCAGGCATCTGCACCGGAATCACATCGCCCGGGCGCAGCTTGAGAAAATCGCCGATGCTGATCTGCGATTCGAACAGCAGGGAGCTCAGCTCCACTTCCGCATCCATGATCTCTTCGTGCAACGCTTCGGCCCAGCGGTCGTCGCGTTCGACGCGATCGCTCTGCACGCCGGCATCAAGCAAGGTGCGGATCGGTTCGACCATCGAATAGGGCATGGTCAGATGGATTTCGCCGCCACCGCCATCGAGCTCAACGTGAAAACGCGACACCACCACGGTTTCGGTCGGGCTGACGATATTGGCGAACTGCGGATTGATTTCCGAATTGATGAATTCGAACTGCAGCCCCAACACCGGCGACCAAGCCTCGGTCATCGCGGTGAACACTTCGTTCAACATGATCTGGATCACGCGATTCTCGGTCGGCGTGAAATCGCGACCCTCGATGCGCGCGTGATAGCGACCGTCGCCGCCGAAAAAATTGTCGATGGTGGAAAACACCAGGCGCGGCTCGATCACGATCAGGCCGGTGCCACGCAGCGGCTTGATGCGTACCAGGTTCAGGTTGCTCGGCACGGCCAGGCCGTGTACGTACTCGTTGAACTTGAGCATGCGCACGCCGTTGACCGACACCTCACAGGCTTTGCGCAGCACGTTGAACACGCCGGTGCGGAAAAAGCGCGCGAAGCGGTCGTTGACCATTTCCAGTGTCGGCAGGCGTCCGCGGACAATGCGGTCCTGCTGGGTAAAGTCATATTCGACCGCGGTTCCGGGCGGCGGCGGCTCGTCGCCCCCCGTCTCTACCGTGCCGCCGTCCACGCCATTGAGCAGCGCGTCGATTTCTTCCTGGGAAAGCAGGTCGCTCATCGGACGTCCTCCGTCACTGCATCACGAAGCTGGTGAAATACAGCGCGTCGACGCCGGGGCGGCCGAGGCGATCGTTGAGGATCTTGCGCACGGCGTCGAGCGCCTTGGCCTGAAGTTTCTGCTTACCTTGCACATCGTTGAGATCGGCGCCGGTCTGGCTGCTGAAAAGCAGCACGAGAGCATTGCGAATCACCGGATCGGCATTCTTTGCCGCTTCGATCGCCGCCGGGTCGTGTGACATCAGGGTCACACCTACTTGCAGATAGGTCTGCTGCTCGTCGCCCTTGAAGTTGACGACGAACGACGGCTCCAGCGGCAGGTACAGCTCGGGGGTCTTCTTGTCCGATGTCGTTGCTACGCCTTCGGCCTGGGCACTCTGCCCGCGCAGGGTGAACAACGCGTAGCCGCAGACGCAGGAAATCAGCACTAGCGCCAGCACCAGGGTGATGATCAAACCACGGTTGCTCGGCGGTTTGGGTGCTTCGACGACGGGGGCTTCGGCCTTGGCCATGAATAACCTCAAGTAGGGAGTGATGCTGTTACCTGAGGTTTAGCAAGCGCCATGCCATGTGCGGGAATGGCTTATCTGGTGCGGTTTTGCAGTGTGCGGGGGGATTTATTGACGCGTGGTGTGGGGATGACACGAGGGGTGGTGACGGTTTTTCGGCGGGTGAGCTTGAGGACTTAAAGCCCCCCTCACCCCAACCCTCTCCCCCGGCGGAGCCAGGGGAGAGGGGGCACACCGAGGCAAGCTTTCAACGCTACGCGCTTTTGCTCCCTCTCCCCTGGCTTTGCCAGGGGAGAGGGTTGGGGTGAGGGGGCCGGGTGCTCGCGGGATACTTTCAGCTACTACATCAAGCAAACATATCCACCAACCCCACAGCTACCTGCCTGATCGGCGAAACCTCGACATCCCCATCAGCACCGTCGCCACCAGCAAACGAACCCTTCCCGGAAGACGAAGACGACCCACCCGATCCCTGATTCTGCTGTTGCCCCACGAAGGTATGCCCCAACGACAGACCATGGCCGGCCAGCATGGTGTCCAGCTGGCCCAGGGTCTGCTGCACGGCCGTCACCGCGGCCGGATGCTGCGCGGCGAACGCGACATCGACACGATTGTTGTGATCGACGCTCACCTTCACTTCCAGCTCGCCCAGAGACTCCGGATTGAGCCTGATGCGGGCCTCCTTGATGTCCTGCCCGCCCATCCAGGCCACCTGCTGACCGAGCTCCTGCGCAAAACCGCTGCTGTCGACGGACGATTGCATCTGTACGACTTGCGGTTGCGCGATGTGCGTAGTGCCGCCGGAGCCGGGGGTCAGGCCGAGCATCGCGGTGATGTCGTTGTCTTTGTGGGTGGCGGTTTGGGGCAAGTCGGTCGGTGTGGCTTGGGTAGTCTGCACGGCCTTCGTTGCCGTAGTGGTGGTGGCAGTAGCCGTGCCAGCCTTGCTCGTCGCATTGGCGATGACGTGGTGCCAATCGTCGTCACCCGCCTTGTCGTCGGCCTTGCTATCGGTTGTGCCGGTTTTGCCGAGGTCGGCAAGCTTGGGCATCGTGGGCAGCACGTTGGCGGGGATGCCCGCCAGCTTGGCCTGCGCACTGGTGGCAGCGGGGTCCTTGGTGGCCTGAGCGTCGGTCGTCGGCACCGCTTGTGGCATGGTCAGCGCGAGCGCGGACATGCCTACGGGCGGTGTATTCGTAGCCGTCGGATCGGTTGCCGTGCCCTGTGCAGGTGCCGCTGACGGATCCGCTGGAGGCGTGGACTGCCCCAGCAATTGCAGCATGGTGCTGGCAAGGCTGGTGTCGTCGCTGTCGTCCTGGCTTTTGTCGTCGGTTGTACGGACGGTCTTCTTGTCGCCGTCGGTCGATACCGTCTTACCTTGCGCGACCGGCGTGCTGTTGTCATCGGGCGTCTGGCTGCCATCGTCCTGACGCGGCTGTTGCTGGCGGCGAGCCGCGTCCAGCTGACTGTCGAAACGATCGTCGCCCTGACTCTGCTGCGGAGATGGCGACGGCGAAGCCACGGGAAGCGGCGGCGTGGAAGCGACGGGCGAAGCTACGCTGGCAGTCATGGCGTCATCGTTTTGGCGGATATGGGACATAGCTGCCAGGCAGCAAGGATTGGGCCAGCACTAACGCGGGCGCCGGTATTGCATGCGCTCGTCGATCTCCGATTGCTCACGACGCTCCTCGCTCTTGCGCTCCAGCTCGCGGTGATGGTCGATCACGCTGCCGAGCGCGCGTTCGCGCGCATGCGCTTCACGCCACTGCCCGCCGGCCTGATCGAGCAGGCGGCGCTGTCGCTCGACCTCGCCGTTCTGCTGCACGATGGCCTGGTCGATGCGCTCGACAAAACGCTGACGATTGAGCAAGGCAGTGACGGTAAGGTCGCCGCTGTCGAGCGCGTACTCGTCGCGATAGCGCTTCAACTCAGCCAACTGCTGCTCGGCCTTGGCCAGTTTCTGCTGCTGTTCGGCCAGGCGCAGCAGGGCTTTTTCCTGGCGCTCCTTCGCCTGGTCGGCGGCCGGTTGCAAATGGGTGGCGCGGGACTTCATGCCATGGCCTCCTGAGCGATCACATGCAGCGCTTCGATGGCGGAATTGAGCGGCATCGGTTCGTCCACTTCTTGTTGCAGGAAGTCGCGTAGCCGCGGCCACATCGCGATGGCGCGATCGGTCTGCGGATCGGAACCTTTCTGGTATGCACCCACCGCGATCAAGTCACGCTGCTGGCGATAGGCCGAATAGACCTGGCGGAACTTCTGTGCCGCACGCATCTGTTCGCGCTCGACGACCGCCGGCATGACGCGGCTGATGGACGCTTCGATATCGATCGCCGGGTAATGGCCGGCTTCGGCCAGGTCTCGCGACAGCACGATATGACCGTCGAGAATGGCGCGCGCAGCATCGGCGATCGGGTCATGACGGTAGTCGTCGCCTTCGGTCAGCACGGTATAGAAGGCGGTAATCGAACCGCGGCCTTCGGCATCGTTACCGGCGCGCTCCACCAGTGCCGGCATCATCGCAAAGACCGACGGCGGGTAACCCTTGGTCGCCGGCGGCTCGCCGATGGCCAAGGCGATCTCACGCTGCGCTTGCGCGTAGCGCGTCAGCGAATCCATCAGCAGCAGTACGCGCTGCCCGCGATCGCGGAACCACTCGGCGATCGCCGTGGCGTACTGTGCGCCGCGCAAACGCTTGAGCGGCGGTGCATCGGCCGGCGCGGCGACGATCACCGCACGGGCACGGCCTTCCTCGCCCAGCGTGTGTTCGACAAATTCCTTGACTTCGCGACCACGCTCGCCGATCAGGCCGACCACCACCACGTCGGCATTGGTATAGCGGGTCATCATGCCCAGCAGTGTCGACTTGCCGACGCCCGAGCCGGCGAACAGGCCAAGACGCTGTCCTCGCCCCACCGTCAACAAGGCATTGATCGCGCGCACGCCCACGTCGAGCGGGGTATCGATCGGCTTGCGCGCCATCGGATTGATCGGATCGCGCTTGAGCGCGGCATGCTCGTCGATATCCAGCGGACCGCCACCATCGAGCGGTGCACCGTCGGCGCCGACGACACGACCCAGAAGAGCCTCGCCCACCGGCAAACCACCGGCATGCGAACACGGCCGCACGCGTGCGTTCGGCAATACGCCGTGCATTTCCGCGACCGGCATCAACAGCAGGCGCTCATCGGCAAAACCGACGACTTCGGTATCCAGCTCGGTGCCATCGGCGGTAGCCACCAGGCAGCGCGCACCCAATGGCGCTTCACAACCTTCGGCTTCCAGCGTCAAACCCACCACGCGACGCAGGCGGCCTTCGACAATCAATGTTTGCGCAGCTTCCGCGCGCTGACGGCGACGCGCCAGCTTGTCCTGCCACGATGCCTGGCGCGCCTCGACGCTCATCAGGCCGTCACCTCATCGATATCGTCGTTCTGATCGCTATCGATGCCGAGCACGGCGTCGATCACCGCGGCCAGACGCGTCTCGACGCGAGCGTCGAGACGTGAGCGCCCGCTTTCCAACAGGCAATCGCCGCGGTCCAGCGCGGGATCGGGCAGCAACTGCCAATGTGTTTCGACTGCGTCCAGCTCGCGCATCAAAGTCACGTCGTCCGGATGCAGACGCACGCGCAGATCGCGTTCGGCCGATGGCAGGGCCACGGCAGCCTCGCGCACCGCCTGCACCACTAGACCGGGCGAGATGCGTAATTCATGGGCCACCACGCGACGTGCAGCCACCATGGCAAGGCGTGCCAGCTCTTGTTCGGTGGTGTCGTCGAGCATTTGCAGCGGACGCACGATCGACTCGAACAAGGCTTCCAGGCGAGCTCGATGCTCGCGCAATTCTTCGGCCGCCTTGGCGCGACCTTCGGCCAGGCCCGTGACAAAGCCCTCTTCGCGCGCCTGCCGCTCGAGCTCTTCGAGTTCGAATACGGTCGGGCGCGGCGCGGCTTCTTCTTCCTCCGCCGGGGCGGGTGGCTGCTCGCCCATGTGCGGCGGCGCCCAGCGCGTGAAGTCCTGCAGCAGTTCGCGCGCGAGGATCGGTTTCATCAAACGAACTCGTCACCGCTGGCGGACAGGCTGATCTGCCCGGAATCGGCAAGCCGTCGCGCAATACCCATCACTTCCTTCTGCGCGGCGTCGACCTCGCTCAGACGCACCGGCCCCTTTACTTCCAGATCGTCGCGCAACATGTCGGCAGCGCGCTGCGACATATTGGCGAAGATCTTTTCGCGCACGCCGGGTTCGGCGCCCTTCAGCGCCACGACCAGCCGCGCGGAAGGTACTTCGCGCAACAGGGTCTGCATGCTGCGATCGTCCAGATCGGCAAGATCGTCGAAGACGAACATCAATTCTTCGATACGGCCGCCGAGGCCGGCATCGTGGGTACGGATGGCTGCCATCAGTTCCGCTTCGCGGCTGGCCTCCATCGCATTGAGAATATCGGCCGCTGCCTTGAGGCCACCGACATTGGCCGACTTGAGCTTGTTGGTGTTGCCGGAGAACTGACGCTCCATGATTTCGTCAAGTTCGTTCAACGCATGCGGCTGCACGCCGTCGAGCGTGGCAATGCGCATCACCGCGTCCGAACGCGTACGCGCCGGCAGGTAGCCGATGACTTCGGCGGCCTGGTCCGGTTCGAGATGCGCGAGCACCAACGCGATGATCTGCGGATGTTCCAGCCCGATCATTTCGGCGATCGCGCGGCTTTCCATCCATTTGAGCGACTCCAGGCCCTTGCTACTGCGGCCGAGCAGGATGCGGTCGATCAGACCGCCCGCCTTGCTCTCGCCCAGCGCATTGACCAGGATCTTGCGGATATATTCCTCGGTCCCGACGCCCAACGCCGTCTGCTTGCCGAGTTCGTCATGCAGCAGCGTCAGCACGTGCTCGACTTGCTCGCGCGACACGCTGGTCAGGCCGGCCATGGCGGTACCGACTGCCTGCACGTCGCGCGCGGACAGGTGCTTGAGCACCTCGGCCGCATCCTGCTCGCCGAGGGTGAGCAGGAGAATGGCCGCGCGCTGCGCGCCGGAGATCACATTCTGATTAGCCGCCATCCTCGCCCACCCAGTTCTTCACTACCTGCGCCACCTGCTTGGGATTCTCGGCGACCATGCGCCGCGCCAGGCCGATGCGCTGTTCATAGGCCATCGCCTGCGGCGAGCCCAGGCGACTGCGCCCGGATTCCGGTGCAGGCTGGTCATCGTCGTCATCGGTCAAACGTACCGACACCGTGGGAATCGGCCCGGCAAGCGCCGGCTGCATCACCGGCGACGGCCCCTTGAGCAGGCCCTTCAACATCGGACGCAGGAAGACAAAGCCGACGATGAGAGCGATCAGTACGCCGACGCCCTGCTTGATCAGATCCATCATGCCCGGACGCTGCCAGAACGGCTCCTGCGGGAGTTTCTCGTCAACCGGGTTCTGATGGAACGGTTGATTGATCACGCTGACCGAATCGCCACGCTTCTCGTCGAAGCCGATCGCGTTCTTGGTCAGATCGGTCAAGTGCTGCAATTCCTGCGCGGTGAACGGCACGCTCTTGGCCGGATCCGCGCCGACCGGCTTGTTGTCGACCAACACGGCGATGCTCAGTCGTGCGAGACGACCCGCCGGATCGCTGACGTGACTGACCGTGCGATCGAGTTCGTAGTTGCGCGTTGCACTGCTGGAAGCCTCGCTCGGTGCACTCGCCTGCGCTGTTGCCGCGTTGGTCGCGCCAGGCTTGCCGGCATTCGGACGCGCCGCCGTCGGCTGTGCCACCGTGTTCGGCGGCTGGTTGCTCAATGCACCCGGCACGCCATTGTTCTGTGCCACATCGTGACGCTGCTCGCTATTGGTCTGTTCGCTGCGCAGCGCGGGATGTTCGTGGTCGTAAGTTTCGGTCGCTTTTTCGGTCTGGCTGAAATCCATCTCCGCCGAGACCTGGGCACGAACACGGCCCGGCCCGACCAGCGGCGTCAGCAGATCCTCGACGCGCTGCGCATAGGTATTTTCCAGGCGCGTGGCCAGGCGCAGACGGCTATCGCCGATCGCACTGGCGCTGTCGGGATCGCTGATCGTCAGCAACTGCCCCTGCTGATCGATGATCGAAACCTGCTTTGCATCGAGTTCCGGCACGCTGGAGGCAACCAGATGCACGATCGCCGCCACCTGGCTCTGATCGAGCTGGCGGCCGGGATACAACGTAAGCAAGACCGATGCGCTGGCTTGGCGGTTATCGCGAACGAATGCCGAAGGCTTCGGCAAGGCCAGATGCACACGCGCCGAACGCACCGACTGCAGGCCGGCGATCGTATTGCCCAGATCCGTTTCGAGCATTTGCTGATAGCGCGTCCGCTCGGCCAGATCGCTCATGCCGAACGGCGAGTCGGCACCAGGCATGACGGTACCGGCATTGCCCTGCGGCAGGCCTTGCGAGGCGAGTTTCAGGCGCACCGCGGCCAGATCGGCGGCGGGCACGGAGATCGAGCTGCCATCCGGGCTCAACGTATAAGGCGTGTTGCCCGCCTGCAATGCCTGCGTTACTGCCGCTGCATCCTTCGAATCGAGCCCGGCATACAACAGCGCGTAGTTGGGGCCGCGCGACCACAACACGACACCGACGCCGATCGCCACCGCCAGCGCCACGCCCACCAGCAACATGAGCTGGCGCGTCGCCGGACTGCGGGCGATCTGCTTGAGTGGGTCAAGGCGCGCGCCGTTGTTGGCGGGTTGCGCGATGGCGGAGTCGGCCATGAAAAGGGCTCAATCGTTGCTTAGGTTGACGAAAGGATGTTCGGCTCTTGTTCGGGTGTTACATGGACCTGGGGTTACATGGGCCGGCACTACATCGACATGTTCATGATGTCTTTATAGGCATCGAGCAATTTGCTGCGCACCGCGGTGACCGCACGCAAGGAAAGGTCGGCTTTCTGCATCTGCACCATGGTGGACGCCAGGTCCGAGCCCGGATCGCCGCGCTCGAAACTCGCCGCCATCTGGCCGGCCTGCATCTGCGTATTGCCTACCGCCGAAATCGATTGCTTGAGCAATGCACCGAAGTCCATGCCCTGGCTGGCGGCAGGCGTGGTGCTGCTGAAGCTCGTCTCGGGCATGCGCACCTGCGTGGACATCTGGCGCATTTGCGAAAGCAGGCTATTGACGTCGATCTGGCTCATGTCGAAATTCCAACGCTATGGGTGTTCACAGGTGTTAAAAGCACAAGCCGTGCCAGTGTTACGTCGCGTGTCGAAGATGCGTCACACGACTGACCCGCCACACCGCAAAATCCCCTGAAAACATGCACTCTCGTGCAATCAACCGTGTACCGACAGCATCGGCTGCAGGCCGTACTTGCGCAGTTTTTCCACCAGCGTCGTGCGCTGCATCCGCAGCAACTTCGCCGCATGCGCCACCACGCCGTCGGTGGCGTCAAGCGCCTGACGGATCAGCCCGATCTCGATATCGGCCAGGTGATCCTTCAGATCCAGGCCGCCTTCGGGCAGTTGCACCGCCGAGTCGATGGTCTGCGTGGCGCCCATGGGGGTGCCAATCACATGGCGGTCATCCATCAGCGACATCAGTGCCATCCCGCCGACCTCGTCGCTGCCGACCGTGCCGCGGTATTTCTCCGGCAGATCGGCCGCACGCACTTCACCGTGCGGATAGAGAATGGCCAACCGTTCGACCAGGTTGGACAGCTCGCGCACATTGCCCGGCCAGCCATGGCTGCGCAGCGCATGCATCGCGCCATTGCTGAAGCGCACGCCATCGAGACCGCGACGCAGCAGGCGTTGATTGAATTCCTCGATCAACTCCGGCAGGTCGTCCAGGTGCTCGCGCAAGGCGGGCATCTCCAGCGGGAACACGCTCAGGCGATAGAAAAGGTCTTCGCGGAAGCGACCGTCGGCGATCGCCTGCTCCAGGTTGCGATGGGTGGCGGCAATGATGCGCACGTCGCAGCGCTGGGTCTTGTTGCCGCCGACGCGCTCGAACATGCGCTCCTGCAGCACGCGCAACAATTTCACCTGCATCGGCAGGCTCATGTCGCCGATTTCGTCGAGGAACAGCGTGCCGCCCTCGGCCATTTCGAAACGGCCCTTGCGGGTACTGATGGCACCGGTGAAGGCGCCCTTCTCGTGACCGAACAATTCGCTTTCGAGCAGTTCGGCCGGAATCGCACCGCAGTTGATCGCCACAAAAGGACGGTCGCGGCGCGGCGAACAATCATGAATGGTGCGCGCCACCATTTCCTTGCCGGTGCCGGACTCGCCCAACACCAGCACGCTGGAATCGAACGGGGCAACCTGGCGGATCAGCGCATTGACCCGACCCATCGGCGATGAACGGCCGACGAAGCGGGCACGGCCTTGGGCGGCGCTGATCTGTCGTGCATGCAGGCTACGCATCGCCTCGGCGACCTGCTCGTAGCGCAGCGGAAATTCGAGCTGCTCCACCCGACCGGCGAACGGCGAGTCGTTGCCGGCGAGGCGGATGGTTTGCGGCGAATCGGCCGCGAGCAGCAGCGGAATCGCACCGGCCTGGCCGCTGAGCGCACCAAGGCGCCGCTGCAGCTTGTTGTCGTCGACCACGTGACCGACGTAGACCGCGCGCCACTCCTGCTCAGCTGCCCTCTGCTCGGACAGTTCCGAGTCCAGCTGCGGGCGGTAGCCCAAGAAATGAAGCGCCGACATGACTGCGTCAGCACGCCCCTGATCGGATTCAATCACCAGAAAGTCGGCGGTATCCATAATCGCTGCAATCCCAACTGTTTGTACTCATCGCTCACGCCACATCCGAGTCGCGCGTCGATCCCCCTTGCCCGTGTCGACTCTCCGTCGTCGACACTGGAAGGCATTGGCAAGAGCTGCGCCAAAAATGTTGCGCCGCCGTGCCAACTTCGCGGGAGCTGGCCTTCACCGCCGTGAAGACCGGGTCATTGGAAACGTTTACAAGGCCAAGTATTTGTATGATTTTACTGGGAAAAATTTTGACGCCCTGACGAATTGGACAGCCAAATTGGCCGTCAGGAAGTTGTCGCATGCCACGTAATTGGTTTCGACCGACTGCTCATAGTGTGATGAGCATCACATGAGGTTACCGGGGCCGAATCACATTCCGCACGTGACGAAGTTCTTGTCAGGTCAGTGACTGACGCGCTTCGGCCACTTTGCGACGATGGTGACGAAACACGAAGCGCTCGAGTCCATCGCTCAACGCTTCACCCAGCGATTCGAACGCTAGAAATGTCGAACCCTGATCGGCGCCGGGCTGTTGACGGACCGGCAATTCCAGCGGCAAGGCGCGACATGCATCGATATGCAGGCGAAGCAGCAGTGGGCCGCTCGTTTGCGGCACCACATTGCTGGAAATGAGTGCGCCCGTGGCGTTCAGGCGAATGCGCTGGCGCGCCGGCAACACGCTTTCGGGCACCAATAGACGCGTGACGATATCCATCAATACGTTGAGCTTGTTGTCGATGCGCGCGAGCTCCTGCACCAACGGGCTTTCTTCATCGATGTCGCCGCGACGTTCTTCCAGTGAATCGAGCGTCGCCAGCACATGGAGATTGCGCTCGCGAACTTCGGCCTGACGTTTTTCGTCCCAGGCGCCCTCAAGCGCTACACATGCCAGATGCAAGCGGTCTTCATAGGAAACGCGCTCGGAAAACACCTGCCAGTCGTTGTCTTGCATGGAAATCCCCTATCGATGACGCGCGGCAATCAGGCCCAGGTGAAGCCTAGCGGCGATATCGCCACTACGCACGCTGCCACGCGCAAACAAGAGGAAAGACTCACGGCTCTTCGGACGACGCGATGTAGGCGCTGAGTGCGCGATGAGAATATTTATGCTGCTGCATCTGCTGATTGACCATATCCCTGGCCTGCTCGGCCAAGTCCATCAATTGCGTGTTCTGCTCGATCAGGATCCGGACGATATCGGCACTGCGCTCGTCACGCGGATGCCCCATCCTGAGCTGCGCATCGCGCTGCGGGGTCAGTTCCTGTACGCGATCCCATTCGCCCGCGCGCGCCGCTTCAAGCGCCTTGATGCTGAGTTCGTAAGCGAGCTCAAGCGGGATATGGGTCTGCTCGATCATGCGCCGACACCTTCGGTCGCTTTGCGCTGTTGGGCCAGATAGCTTTCGCGGATCGCGTGCCAGCTGTCGCGAATCGGCATCAGCAGGCGGGCGGCTTCATCCAGTGCCCGCAGATCGCTATTGAGTTGCGCATGCAGCAGGCGCCGGGTCACATATTCATAAAGCGCGCCCAGGCGGCCGGCCAGCTCGCCGCCGGCCTCATGGTTCAGGCTGCTGCGAAGCTCGGCCAGAATGGCCAGCGCCTTGGAGAAAGCCACGCCCTTGGCGGCCACATCTTTATGGTGAATATGACCGCGTGCCTGGTTGATCCGATCAAGCACGCCGTCGAGCAGCATGGAAGTCAGTTGATGGGGATCGGCGTCTTCCACCCCACCGCGCGCACCGGTCTGCTGGTACATCGAGCTGGCCTTGCGCATGAGTCCGTACGTCATTTCCCGTTCTCCCTTTCACTCACTTGGAATTGCCGGAGTTTTCCAGCTGGGCCAAGGCGGTGGTGAGATAACTACTGGTGTTGTTGAGAGAGGACATCAACGTGTCCAGGTTGGTGTACTGCTTCTGCAACTGGTCCTGATACTGCGCCATGCGGTTGTCCAGCGCGGTCTGCTGGGTGCCCAGCTGGGTCAGGTTGTTATTGAGGCTGGTAGTGCGCGTGCCGATGATGCCGGTCGAGGACGTGTAGGTATCCAAGGCGGCATTGAGCTTGGTCGCATAACCGTTGGTGCCGGCAAACAGGTTCTGCACCGCATTCGGATCGGCGGTCAGCGCCGCGGTCAGCTTGTCCGAATCCAGGGTCATCGTGCCGTCGTCGCCGCGCGTGATGCCCAGATTGGCCAGGGTACCGATGCTGTTACCCGATACCGCCCCGCTGAGCACGCTCGATACGCTGCGCTCCACCGAGGTCATGGTGGTGTCGCCGAACAAGGCGCCGATCGCCTTGGTACTGGGGTTGTAGTCGAGCTGCTGCACTGCCGTGTTGTAGGCGTTATAGGCGTCGACAAAGCCCTGCACCGCGGTCTGCGCGGCCGTATTGTCCTGGGTAACGTTAAGCGTCGTGTCGCCGGTCTTGGTCAGCGCGATGGTCACGCCATTGAGCGCCCCGCTCACACTATTGGTGGGGCTGGTGATGGCAATGCCGTCGAGGCTGAGCTTGGCGTCCTGCGCTTCGAAATTGCCCGGCGTACTCAACTGGGTCGCCAGCGCGGTGAGCCCGTCGCTGCTGGTCGCGTTGGCACTGATGGTGAAGGCGTTGGCGACACCGGTCTTGCTGGAGCTGAGCTGCAGCTGGGTGCCGTTGACGCCGTTGATCACGGTGGCGACGACGCCGGGGTTGTTCGAGGCCTTGTTGATCGACGAGGCGATGTCGGCCAGGGTGGCAGTGGAAGACACCGCCACATTGAAGCTGTTGCTGCCCACGCCGATGGTCAACGTGCCCTGGCCGACCGCGGCCGTGCTGGACAGCGTGCTGCTGCTGCGCTTCTGCGCGGTGGCCAGCTGGCTGACGTTGAGGTCGTAGCTGCCCGGCACCGCATTGCTCAGCGTGGTCGCCGTGGCGATGGTGTTATCGGTGGCGGTCGCGTTAAAACTGGCGAACGTGCTGGTCGTGGTGAGCTTGGCCAGCGCCGACTGCAGAGTGGTGAGCGCGGAACTGAGCGAGCTGAGCGCCGTCAGCTGGCCTTTGATCTGGTTGGTCTTGTTGTCGATCTGGTTCTGCGATGCCGCTTTCTTGGCGTTGACCAGGGCGGTCACGATCGAGTTGACGTCCAGACCCGAGCCGATGCCCGCGGCGCTGAGCGTGCCGCTGCTGGAGCTGCCCGAACTGCTCGAGCTGCTGGTATCGGACGTACTGCTGCTGGACGAGTTGCCGCCAAGCGCATTGAGCAAGGAGGTGATGCTGCTGGTAGCGGAGCTGGTGCTGCTGGTGGTGGTCATGGCAATCCTCACGTTCCGATAGATGGCCCCGTTCACGGGGTCGCCGGTCGGATCACCGGAAAAGCGTGCATCTCCCCCTGCATGCTTTTCCCGTAACCCGTCTTGCCGATAGCGGCGGCGTTACTCACCGCCGCTACCGTCACACCCCGGCTCTGCCACCGGCGGCGCCCCACTGCGCGCCGCCGATTTCAAAGAGTCGGTTACTGCAGCAGCTTCAGCACCTGCTGCGGCTGCGAGTTGGCCTGCGACAGCACCGAGATACCGGCCTGTTGCAGAATCTGCGCCTTGCTCAGATTCGCCGTCTCAGTGGCAAAGTCCGCGTCCTGAATGGTCGACTGCGAAGCGGTCAGGTTGTCCTGCTCGGCGCTCAGCGTGGAGATGGTCGACTGGAAGCGGTTCTGGATCGCACCCAGGTTGCTGGTCAGCGTCGACACCGAGCTCAATGCCACGTCGATGCGCGAGATCAGAGCATTGGAGTCGTCGACCGACAGCACGTCACCACCCTGCAGGCTACCGCTGGCGACGGCGGAGACGCCCGTCGTGCCGGAGGCAGTCAGCGTGGATGCGCCGTTCACCGAGGTAGCGCCGGCAAAGATGCTGCCGGTAGCCGTGGCGGTGCCCGAAGCTGCACCGCTGTCGTTCAGCGAGACGGAGCCCGTCGAATAGACGTTGATGCCCTTGCCATCGGCGCTGACTGCGGCGCTGGTGCCCGGAACGTTGGCGGCATTGATCGCGTCGGAGACGTCCTGCAGGCTGCTGGCCGTACCGCTCAGGGAGATCGACTTGCCGTCGGCGCCGGTCACACTGATCTTGGACAGATCGAGCGTGGTGGCATTGCCGCTGGCATCCTTGAACGCACCGCTGATGTCGCCGGTCGACACTTCGGCCACCTGGCCCAGCTGGCTGGTCTTGGCACCGCCGCCCAGGGAGATCGAAATGGTCTGACCGACGTTGGCACCGATCTGGAACGACAGCGTACCGGCCGAACCGTCCAGCACCTTGGTGCCGTTGAAGTCGGTCTGGTTGGCGATACGGGTGATTTCCGAGAGACGCTGCTGTACTTCGGTATCGATCGCCTTACGGTCGTCGGCGGTGTAGTTGCCGTTGGCGGACTGCACGGCCAGGTCGCGAATCGCCTGCAGGTTGGAGGTGACTTCGTCCAGGGCCGACTCGGTGGTCTGAGCCAGGGAGATAGCGTCCGAGGCGTTGGAGCTGGCCTGGCCGATACCGCCGATCTGGGTGGTGAAGCGGGTGGAGATCGCGAAGCCCGCGGCGTTGTCCTTGGCGCTGTTGATCTTCAGGCCCGACGACAGACGCTGGGTAGCGGTCGCCAGCGCGCTCTGCGACTTGGACAGGTTGTTCTGCGCGGTCAGCGACGAAACGTTGGTATTGATAACGAGTGACATGGTGTGTCTCCTGCGGAACCGGTAGCCGGTCAATATGAGATTTGAAACCGGCGGGGGTTCCTGATGGATTGCCATCCGCCTCGGGGAGTTTTTCGGCCCCCCCAGGCAATACTTGAGAGATCTCCATGCATCTTTTCGTCATCGGCTCGCTTTCGTGACAGAGATTGCAAGAGCGATGCCAGCGACTAAAGTTGTGTCGGGTGCTGCCGAGCGTCTATGCAAATGGCCTGGATAAAGGACTTTATGCAGGCCTGAAACTTCCTGCGTTGGCATCAAGCTTGCTCCCTACCCCTTGAGAAGCGCTTCGCGCGTCGGAAAACCGACACCGCAGCCACGCGCCTCACGACGCTTATTTGGCTTTAAGGGGGTCACAGCGATGCCATCGATCCATGCAACGGCAAACATCATTGCCCTCGCGAGCGCACACACATGAGTGCGCCGCGTATTCCCTTGCTGGTCGCGCAGCTACCCGACACCGATGCGTTGATTCCTTATCTAAGGCAGATCGACAGCCATCGCTGGTACACCAATTTCGGCCCACTGGTACTGCAGCTCGAACAGCGCTTTGCCGCCAGCTTCGCGCCGGCCTCGCTGGCACCCACGGCCATAACCGCATCGAATGGAACCGCCGGTCTCGAGCTGGCACTGTGCGCACTCGAACTCATGCAGGGCGCGCGCGTGCTGCTGCCCGCATTGACCTTCGTGGCCACGGCAACTTCGGTCATACGCGCCGGCTACCGTCCCTTGATCGGGGATGTGGATGCGGATACCTGGCTGCTTACGCCGGAAACCGCACGCGCATACGCCGCACGTCATCGTGTGGATGCGGTCATGCCGGTCGCCACGTTCGGCAACCCACAAGACGTGGAAGCCTGGGACAAGTTCGTCGAAGACACCGGCATTCCGGTCATCATCGATGCCGCCGGCGCATTCGGTAACCAACGCGTCGGACGCCGTTGCCACGTTGTTTTCAGTCTGCACGCCACCAAAGCCCTCGCCGCCGGCGAAGGCGGGATGGTGGTGAGCTACGACCAGCAGCTGACCTCACTCGTGCGCCGCCTGAGCAACTTCGGCATCGATCTGGAGCGCGGCAGTCAGGTATTCGTCGCCGGCGAGAACGGCAAGCTGAGCGAATACCACGCTGCAGTCGCACATGCCGCGCTCGACCAATGGCCGGTCGTGGTGGAACGCCGTCGTGCCGTGCAGGCGCGCTATCAGCATATCTTGCAGCAACATTGTCCCGCATTGCGGATGCAGCGCCGTGCCGAGAACGGTATCTATCCGATCCTCGTCGGGCTGCTTCCACCGGGCTATCGCGCGCGTGAACTGCAACCGGCTCTGCTGGCGCGTGGCATCGAAACACGTCAGTGGTATTGCCCGACGCTGGATCGCCACCCTGCCTTTGCCAGCTTTGCCGTCGGTCCGTTGCCGGTGGCGCACGAACTGGCCGAACGCCTGATCGGCCTGCCGTTCTTCGTCGATATCGACGAAGAGCAGATGCAGCGCGTGGCCCAGGCCATGGCCGAACTCACGCAAGTCACGTCAACCCAGGGGGCCTACGCATGAGCCTGCTCGATCCTGCCCAGATGGGTTTTCGAAAGGTCGGCCGCAACGTGCGCATCTATGCGGGCGCCAAGATCATCGGCGCCGAATATATGACGCTGGGCGACAACATCATCATCGACGACTTCGTCATGATCTATGCACGCGCGCCCAGCGTGATCGGCAGCCACGTGCATATCGCGTCATTCTGCTCGATCACCGGTGGTGGCGAATTCGTGCTCGGCGATTTCTCCGGCCTGTCGTCCGGCGTGCGTGTCATCACCGGCTCGGACGATTTCCTCGGCGGCGGCCTCACCAATCCGACCATTCCCGATGCCTACCGAAGCGTCTTGCGCTCGCACGTGCTTATCGGACGTCATGCACTCATTGGCGCGAACTCCGTAGTGCTCCCGGGCGCCGAGATCGGAGACGGTACCGCAGTCGGTGCGGCCAGCCTCGTCAATCGCGCACTCGACCCCTGGGGCGTCTACGTTGGCACACCGGCTCGACGCATACGCGAACGCCCGAGCGCAACCATCCTCGCGCAAGAAGCCGCGCTCGCCACCAGCCATCCTTTTGTGCGCGCCGCCTGAGCCGTCCGCCACCTTAGACCGAGAAGAAATATCCATGAGCGGACCCGAACCGTCCATCCTGCAATCGCAACTGAGCCAGGCTCACCAACGCATCGAGCTGATGCAGCAGTTCTTCAGCGAGCACGGCCGGCGCGAGAAGGCACGCATCCGCGGGCAGGACAAGCAGCGCCTGCGGGCATTGCGCGAACTGCCCGGGTACATCGACGCCTATCGCCCCAACCCGCTGATTTCGATCATTGTGCCGACCTACAATCGCGCACGGATCATTGTCGACCGGACGCTCCCGAGCGTACTGCGCCAGACCTATCCGCACTGGGAATTGATCATCGTCGGCGATCGTATGGATGAGGATCAGGCCGATCTGCTGCGCGAAGCGACCGCAAACGATCCGCGCCTGCATTTCCATAACCTGAAGCAACGCGGAAAGTATCCTGCGCACAAGGGCCCATTGTGGTACGTCGCCGGCACCAAGCCGGTTAACTTCGGCCTGCGTTGCGCGAGCGGGGCATGGATTGCCCATCTTGACGATGACGACGAATTTCTACCGGATCATCTGTCCTCGTTGCTCCAGGCGGCGCAGACCGCGCGCAGCGAATGGGCACATGGCAAGGTGCAATTCTACGACGATAACGGCGTCGAACAGACCGTGGTCGGCACCGAAGTGCCGATGCATGGCGGCATCGCCCGTATCGGCAGCCTTTACCATGCGGGCCTGAAGACCTTCCGCTATAACCCGGGCTGCTGGAAATATTTCTATCCCGGCGACTGGGACCTATGGGAGCGCTTGCTGGAAATGGGCGTGCGTCACGTGCACAACCATCGCATCGTGGCCATTCACCATGGCGATTATTTCCGTCGCGAAGTAGTCGCCGATGAAGGCGCCATCAAGTTCACTCGCCGGGTACTCAGCCCCGATGAGGCCTATCGCGAATGGCTAGTGCAGCTCAAGCTGCGTCCGCCGCAGATCGCACAGGCGCAGGAGCGCACCACGCAGCTGGCCGTCGACGTGGTATTGATCGATGCGACCGGTGACGGCGCAGCCTTGCGTCGCAGTCTCGACAGCCTGCTGACACAAACGCACAAAAGCGTAGCCATCCACGTCCTTTCCAACCACGCGCCCGCCCTACCCGATGGCATCGCCGTGCAACCGCTGCATGGCAATGGGATCGAACAGTTCAATGCACTGGCGACAGTCAGCCACGCCGACTGGCTCCTCCCCATCTGGACCGGCGACGAGCTGGCCGAACATGCCTTGTTGATCCTGGCCGACCATGTTCAGGCGCAGCCGGAGCTGTCGTGCTGCTATGTCGACGAAGACGCCCTAGGTGAGGATGGCTATGAACAGCCGTTGCTCAAGCCAGACGTCAATCTCGATCTTCTGCGCAGCTATCCCTATGTGGGCCGCACGCTGGCCGTGCGCCGTGACGCACTGACGGAGCTCGGCGGCTGGGACGCGCAGTTTGGCGCGCTGAGCCATGCCGATTTTCTGTTTCGCGTTATTGAGCAACTCGGCCTGCCGACAGTCGGTCATGTACCGGAAGTGCTCTATCACGCCGGTACACCGCACGCGTCCTGGCTGGCCCAACCCGCGGTAGCCGAACAATCGCCGCGGATCGTGCAGGCCCATCTGGAACGCCTGGGTGTCGCACACGAACTGCATTCCGGCGGCCTTCCCGGCGTCAACCGGGTGCGCTATCTGCATCAGCAAAAACCGCTGGTGTCGATCATCGTACCTACGCGCGATCAGCTGCCGATGCTCAACGGCCTGATCGACAGCCTGATCGAGCGCACCAGGTACGCGCGATATGAACTGCTGATCGTCGACAACGACAGCCGTGAACCGGCCGCTTGCGCCTATCTTGACGGCATCGCCAAGCTGGGCAGCGAGAAGATCCGCGTACTGCGCTATCCGCACGCGTTCAACTATTCGGCGATCAACAACTTTGCCGTCGCGCATGCGCGCGGCGAATACCTGATCCTGCTCAATAACGACACGGCCGTTCTGCACGAAGACTGGATCGACGCCCTGCTCCATCATGCGCAGCGGCCGGAAGTGGGCATCGTCGGCGCCAAGCTGCACTACCCGGATGGCCGCATCCAGCATGGCGGCGTCGTACTTGGCCTGCGTGGCCCCGCCGATCACCCGTTTATCCATGCGGAACCGGAGGCGCCAGGCTACATGCAACGTCTTCAGGTCGACCAGAACTATACGGCCGTCACCGCGGCCTGCCTGATGATCCGCCGCTCGGTGTACGAGGAAGTCGGCGGCCTCAACGAAGTCGATTTCAAGGTTTCCTACAACGACGTCGACCTTTGCCTGAAGGTGCGCGAAGCCGGCTATCTCACCGTGTGGACGCCCTATGCGCGCCTGATGCACGAAGGCAGTGTCAGCCAAAAGAAAGTCGACACCGCGACTCAGGAGGCCAAAGCCCTGCGCTTTCGCGGCGAACAGAACGCGATGTATCGCAAATGGTTGCCGCTATTGGCACGCGACCCGGCCTATAACGTCAACCTCAGTCTGCACGACGAAGGCTTTTTGTTGTCGCCTCAGCGCCCCATGGCCTGGCAACCCTTCTCGCAACCGTTGGCGCCGCGTGTATTGGCGCACCCGGCCGACAGCAATGGCTGCGGACACTACCGCATCCGCCAGCCGTTCGCCGCCATGCTGGATGCCGGCCTGATCGAGGGCTGCGTCACCGATCGCCTGCACATGCCGACCACGATCGAACGCTTCGATCCACAAGTCATTGTTTATCAGCGTCAGCTCACCGATACACAGCTGGAGTCGATCCAGCATGTCGCCGATTTCTCGCGCGCATTCCGCGTCTACGAGCTGGACGACCTGTTGACCAACCTGCCGCTCAAGAGCGCGCACCGCAACGAGATGCCCAAGGACATTCTCAAATCACTGCGCAAGGCAATGAGCCTGGTCGATCGCTTTGTCGTATCCACGCCGGAGCTGGCCGACAAGTTCAGCTCCCTGCATGCCGACATCAGAGTCGTACGCAATCGCCTGCCAATGAACTGGTGGGGCGATATTCGAGTCGTCCGTCGACACAACGAAAAGCCGCGCGTCGGCTGGGCTGGCGGCTTGAGCCATCGCGGTGATCTCGAACTGGTTGCCGATGTAGTGCGCGACCTGGCCGATGAGGTGGACTGGGTTTTCATGGGCATGTGCCCGGACATGCTCAAGCCCTATGCGAAGGAATTCCATCCGGGGGTGCGTATCCATGAATACCCTGCCAAGCTCGCCGCCCTGAATCTCGACCTCGCGCTGGCGCCGTTGGAGGAAAACGCCTTCAACGAATGCAAGAGTAATTTGCGCTTGCTTGAATATGGGATTTGCGGGTTTCCCGTGGTGTGCAGCGACATTGCTTGCTATCGCGATGATTTGCCGGTGACGCGGGTGAAGAATCGGTACAAGGATTGGATGGGGGCTATTCGTATGCATCTGGTGGATCGGGATGCAGCTATGGCTGCTGGTGATCGATTAAGGGATGCTGTGCGTGGTGGGTGGATGTTGGAAGGGAGGAATTTGGTGGAGTGGAGGGAGGCTTGGACGCCTGGGTGATTTTGTGTGGGCGCTTTTTGGATCTGCCCTAGTTTTCCAATTACTTTCATGCTTGACATGAAATCCCTTAGTTCGTCATTCCGGCGTAGGCCGGAACCCAGTGGCATCAGTGTTTGGTTCTTGCCTGGGTGTTCGGGCGACCTGGCCGCTTACGCAGCGGGCGTTTCACTCGCCTGCCGGCGAGCGAGTCACTT
>Ga0105239_10001176_pt1 | contig 35916 bp, 41 predicted proteins | sample KBSC44metaG_FD_92761 | JGI IMG/M metagenome (GOLD analysis project Ga0105239, IMG submission 92761) | Corn rhizosphere microbial communities from Kellogg Biological Station, Michigan, USA - KBS C4-4 metaG | ecosystem: Host-associated > Plants > Roots > Rhizosphere > Soil | place: Michigan, USA... | reverse complement strand
CCAAATTCCCCAAAACCCACACCCCCCCCCCCCTGAGAAAAAATAAAAAACCAAAAAAAAAACCCGCCCCCCCCCCCCCGGGGGGGGGGGGGGGGGCGGACATAGGTAGTCCTGGAGGCTAGTCCCTGTGCTACACATCCTACTATTATTCGGTATTGGTGCTGGCGTGTGTGTATTGCGTTGATGTTGAAGAGCGAGTAATTGCTTTGACGAGAGCGTGAGTTTGGCGTAAGCACAGCAAGCATGTACATAGGTATTTTGGTACCTTGTGAATCTCGTTCTCAATCGAGGAATGTAGGGGTAGCTATTCGTAGGAAGTCGATGGATACTTGGAATGCTAGAGTGGAACTAGGTCAATGGCTATGTGTCCGCGTGGGCAAAAGAGACTCGGAGACTCTTTGGGGGAAATACAAAACAACTCATGACGGGGATGGGCCCTTTTGACTGTGAGACCTTTGCAACTCAACTAACTAGCTCATCAACATGTTTACGGCCCATGGAACAGACAATTGCCGTAGATCTCCATAATGCTGTCCAACTCCAATGAACTGGACCGGGACCGACGTAGCGTGTACCAAGCTGATCATTGTGCCAATTCCAGATCCCACAGTATCAATCTTCGACACGATAAACCCGTCTAGTTTTCTGTTCTTCCCCAGTGCTTTCGTGAAGTTCTGCGCTTGTCCTACTGAATCATTACCGACCAATGCTTCCGCTACTTGCAAAATCAGATCAGGTTGAGCAAAGTCAACAAGCTTTTCTAGCGACGCCATAAGCTGAGTATTGGTATGTGCCCGTCCGGCCGTATCAATTAAAACCACCTGATAGTCGTTGGCAGCAGCAAACGCGACCGCGTCTTTGGCTACATTGGCAGCATCCTTCCCGTAGCCCTTTTCGTAGATATTGACGGCGCCTAGGTTCTCTCGAGCTGTGAGTTCTCTTAGGTTCCGCACATGCACACCCAGTTGCTCCACAGCGCCCGATCGGAATGTGTCACCTGCAGCTATGAGCACACGATAGTTGTTTTGGAGAAGGAAATAACACAGTTTTGAAAGGTTGGTGGATTTGCCAACACCATTGACACCAAGAATGGTGATTACGAATGGTCGTGGTTTTTCTTTCGACCCTGACGGATTGGCAACTGATTCGATTTGTTGAAGGAGGTCCAAGGAGGATCTGGGGGTGAGAATCTTGCGCAACGAATTTTCGAGTGCTGGTCTCAACGCTGCGTCAATCGACTCAAAAGCCCCCGTCTTTTTACCAACCATCTCGGTCTGAACTCCTTGACACAGGCGGGTTGCTGCATCACGAGCGACGTTCTTGTTGATTAGATGTTCTTCCATCGACTTCAGGGGTTGTTCGAGATCTTCTTTGGTCAAGGTCTTGCCTCCCACTATGTTCCTAAAGTAGCCGGAGATGGCTCCTAATCTCGTGTTTCCACCACCGTTAGCCTCAGACTTGCCAGCATTTACAGATTTCAAGATGTTTGTGACTTCATCGTCTAGATCCTTAAGCACGAATTGCCCTTGTTTATTCTTGGTGCCCCAGCTCTCTTGGCTAATGGCTTCTGGAGGTGGCGATCGAACGGCAGACTCCCCATTAGCATCGGATTCAACAACAGAGTAGTCAAGATTAGTGTCGTCAGATTCGTCAGCCATTCCATCTGGGCCCCACACTCTTCCTTTTTTAGCAGTGGATTTAGGAGTTCTGGGTCGTCTGGCTTCATCTCCAGATGATGCATTGGCGGAGGTTGCATTGGCAGCCTTCCTTGAGCGACGAGAACCACGACTCCCTGGTCTTGGTTTCTCTGTCAAGAGATGGCTAGCAATCCCAGGCAAAGGAGTAGTTGGTCGGGAATGATCGGGGGAATGAACAGGTGTACTCTGATTGGAGTCTCCGTTCAAGGGAGGCACAGCTCGAGGCTGTGCCTTGAGAAGCTGAGGCGACTCTGGTGGAGGAGGCCCTCCTGTGTCGCCTCCTTCAGCACTTTGTTTCTTCTCTTCTTGAATTTGAACCCGTGGTGCTTGCGTGGAGACGGCACCACCAGCGGTTTGGTCTAAGCGGCGCATTTCCTCATCGTAGTACCTGTCAAAGGGGTACCTTAGAGCGGCATAGTCTAGTTCCTCGAGCTGACCTCTGTAAACCTCGACAAAGATGGTGCGAACATCGTCGAGGAGTTTGTCAACCCAGGTGAGGTGGAGAAGTGATTGATAGACAGCGACAAAGATCAAGCCCAAGTCCTTGACGAGAGCGTATTTCAATGTGTACTTCTCATGTTTGTATGTGGGGTATGCGGAATTTGAGTGGCCTGGGCGGACCTTTTCTTCGATAAAGACATCGTTGATCAAAGAGTTGACGGCAGTGGCAGCAATGGTGGAGGTGGATCTTGACCACAGTACCACGCCTGAGGTGGTGAGGATCTCGAAGGCGTCCAACATTGGAGCAGAGGAGTGCACAAGGGGTACTTGTAGGGGCTTGAATGGAAGAGGAGGGTTGATTTCAGATATGGCAGAGTCGACTCGAGTTGTGAACTGAACTGCGGCCAAGTGCAGGTGCGGGAGTGGGCAGTCACAATGGGCAGTGACGTGCATGCACAAATTCAATAAAGGCAAGAACTGCTCGGCGACACGTGCATCGGGGTTAAAAAGGCTTGGCATTATTTAACCCCGCTTGCACGTGCTGGCCTCCATCTGTGCATCACCGAACAAACCGACGATGACACTTTTCTGAATATCCGTCCGCTCGCCTCATTTAACTTGTGAACACCTCGTTCGTGTCTGTTCTTGTTTCCGGCATCTCACCAGGAGATCTGGCCTCAGCACCCTAACTTAACTTGGCTGGTCACACGCTTTGACAGCCGTCTTTGGTTCTATCACTCAACACACCGATAATACACTCGTTTCTCTTTTGTTCCCTTGCCCAACATGCAGCAGCGTCAACCCTTCTCCCCGCCTCAAAAGTCCCCCGAACTATTTCATCCGCGCCCGCAGCATATCTCCCAGGTCCCTATGATGAGATCTCCTCCTCCACCAGTCTCCCAGAACCAGCAGCAACCTCAGGTCAATAGCTATGGCAATCCCTTCTCAAATCCTGGTGCCGGAGGTGGCTTTGGTCAAGGCTTTGGTGGCTTCATAAATGACCCTACGGCCCAGATGGGTTTCCAGGTGGGGAAAACTGCCGTCGCAGCTGGGCAGGAATACATGGAACAGAATGTATGCTCAATGTCCCCCTATAAGCGCGGGCAGCCACTGACCATTTCTTCCAGTTTACTCGTTACGTACCTGTATCAGCGCTGAAGCACTACTTCAATGTATCCAACTCGTATGTTGTGCGGAAACTTCTGCTCGTTCTATTTCCCTGGAGGCACAAACCCTGGACCAGACAACAGTCCCGGATGTCTACTTCGTCTACGAATCCCGATGGCCATGTTGCTCAACAATCTTACTCCCTAAACTACCTCCCGCCTCGCGATGATCTCAACTCCCCTGACATGTATATACCTATAATGGCCTTGGTGACATACATCCTGTTGTCCACTGTCCTTGCCGGCATAAGAGGCTCATTTCACCCTGAGCTACTGGGAAGCATTACGAGTACAGCATTAGTAGTGGTTGTGGTCGAATTCCTCATCCTTAGAGTTGCCATGTACTTCCTGGCCATCACAAACGACTCCCAATTTCTTGACTTGTTTGCCTATTCCGGCTACAAGTTTGTTGGCGTTATTGTCACCCTGTTCCTCAGCGAACTACTAACTGGCGGACGCGGCACGAACAATTGGGTTGGCTGGACGTTGTTCGTGTACACGTGGTATGCCAATGCATTTTTCCTGGTACGTAAAGCTTAATCACCGCACTCCTGCATCATGAACCAACTGCTGACATGTCATCTGAATGTTAGCTCCGATCACTTAAGTATGTACTTCTACCAGATGCCTCCAATGACCCCACCGCAATGCCTGGAAATAGCGTTCCGTATACCATGGCGCGAACGAGGAAGAACCAACGAACATACTTCCTTGCCATCTATGCGTTTGTTATTCAAATGCTCTTCATGTGGCTTCTAAGCCGTGAAGAATCTGCTGTCAAAACAGTCGCAAATAGAATCACCGGGCCAAAAGTTTGAAAGGTTTCTAGGACATTTATCTTCACTTTTAGGGTGGCAAACTTGTTGGTCCTCGGGGTGGAGAGACTATCTACCCGGGCCTGACAGACGGCAGAGCTTAGATGAAATGGTTCGTCAAGGCAGGAGCCGGCCTACCGATTATGTTCAGAGAACGCAGTCCAAAGAAGGGATCCGTGAATTCAATTGGCCTAGATCATCCTCTAGCTTTCTGCATATTCTCGAAGTATGGCCGGCTAGCTACTCCCTGTACCAGCCCTTCCTTGGGATACAGCTTTGACATGATCAGGCTGGTGAATGTAGTCCCGAGGGAAGGCAAAGGTGAATGACGAGTCGATGCCTTGGCCGTCCCTCGACCAGGTGTGGAACGCCCGCAACGTCATTCGAGAAGGACAGATATGACTCTTGAGACCCTCTACTCGCCGAAGAAAGACCAGCTTTCAGCTACATAGGGTACAAAGTGCTTCTTTGGGTCGGCTTTCTGGCATCAATAGCCTTGTTCTGGTAGATAGGAGCAACGGGTTCTGCGTTGGTCATGCCACTACGTGAGCAGGATGGCTTTCAGGCTGCTGTACACTGTGGCGGCGGATGCTGGGAAGGGGAATAGGATGTGTGACACGGGGTTGATGATGCGCGAGGGACAACATACTTGTTGAATATGACGCTTAACATCCACTGAATCAGATCGAGATAGTGGCACCTGTCTGGTCCTATTGCGACATGCACTCTATGCGTTCACCATCCTCTGGCGAGCTACCACTGGGAATAAGTTGAGTGGAACCAAAACAATCATCTGGGGAAGCAGACATTAGCTGAAGCATCCACAGGTAGGATAATACTCGCAACTATCCCACTTTATAAATCCGTACGAACCCATGAATTATGCAAATTTCTATTTCTTTCCTCCTCTCCTGGTGCGTACCAGAGCCCTCCTTGCTCTCTGTAGTAGTTGTAATTTTCCCGAGGACCGTCTCAAACACCAACCTTTGGCCATGCTCGAAATAGGAGCCATTTTGAACAAGAATGGAACAGCACAGGGATAGATCAATACAATTTCGTCATTTGAGCGATTCCCTTCTACTTCATTATGTCTCATCCAGCCTCCGGAAACAAACACTCGCCACCCCCTGGCCCTTCTGTCCCCCAAATTCAAAGACAGGATATTTAATGCGACCATAGACCTCAAGGCGACCACTACCAGGTTGCTCCAGCCCAGGGAGTGTGAACCACCGGATAACCTCGTCCTCGGTCCAATTGCAGCTCGTAATCAGCAGAAATCCACCAGGCCTGACCATCCTCGCCACCTTGTCCGGGTAAAGCTCGCAGACACGCCGCACTGTGTTTGACGCTGGATCGTGGACCGTCGAAGACGAGAGCGAGATGGCGTCGAACGTTCCCTTGTCGAGGACCAGATCAAACCCACCTGCCGTTGGCCACCAAGGCTGAGAAACCGGGTCGTCGTGGATCAGATCGAGCGTTTCAAACGTGATGTTCCTCGGCTTCGTGTTAGATTCATCAGGAGCACTTTCAGCGGAGGATGATGATGTCGTAGCCGAGGTAATATTCAAATACTGCCTCCCTAGCCGCCGTGCCAGCTCAATGCTCTGGCTCGAGTAATCTACACCAAGCATACGGCCATTATACCCACCCTCAAGGCGCAGCGAGAACAGGGCACTCCCGTTCCCTGTACCGAGATCCAATACCGTAGGCGGTTCTGCGCGTGCGGCTACATTCTGGCCGTTGTCGGCGCTGTTGGCGTGCTCTGCCAAGTAATCCGGCGACAGTGGAAAGGAAGAATCCGTCAGAAAATCAAGTGTCTTCGCGGGTGCGCCGACGTCGTCGAACCATGATTCCAATTCAGACGGATCTAATGGCGGCTCAGCGTTGGTTCCATTGTTGGCTCCGTCCTCGTCACCACCAGAATCTTCATCATTGTCCAGGTCATTTTGATAGTATCTATCCCAGCTGAAGGCAAGAAGACGTTCATGTTAGTCTCGAAACTTGCCTTTGGTTCTCCTTCCCTCAAAATCTTTGTGGGAATTGTGCCATTGGGGTGTAAATACACTGGATCAGAACGCACTCACTACTCCTTTGTGCCTAGCTCGCTGGGATCGAGATGGTTGGGATGTGATGGTTGCTCCGAAGCCATGCTAATTTGAGGCTCGAGTATTTGAGCGAGAAATAACTAGGTAATCGTCTATACTTTTATCTTTTAAAGTGATACAGTACTTGTGAGAATCGTGGCGAACAACAGGGCAACAGTTACTCCCAATGGCTTCAAAGAAAAATACTTCGAGATCTTATCTTATCTCTTATCGATAAGACCACAGCCTCGCATCCCCTCACCTCAGCCTTATGAGATTTCGACCAGCCGAAGACGGAACTTTTTCACCCACTATCCTGTCGGTACTCCAGATGTTCGCTTCACGCATCTCGACCCCGGTGCTGGGCGACCCCTCAGCTGAAGACATCTTCGAGTCCGCGCTCTCTACGATCTTCACGGACGTGACGCAGAACAGCCATGGAGCGCCAGGTGCTAGTGTGACGTACCATTCTCCGCGGTTCGGACCAGTTTCGCTGCGCATCCCTACGCACCCGGACGTCGAGGACGGAAGGAAGCTGTTCGCGCATTACCTTTGGAACGCAGGTGTTATTGCTGCGGATGCGATTGAGGTTGCGAGCCGTGAGCAGGAGGGATATGATGCAGCTGAAGCTGTGAGACCCAGTGATGACGACGCAAGCCGGGAAAGGATAGTGGATTGGGACAAGCGATACTGGAATGTCAGAGGGAAGAGAGTTCTCGAAATAGGAGCTGGTATGTGATAATGCAAAACACCATCATCAACACACAGACATGCATCTTTACCTACCTGTATAGCCAAGCGGCCATCACAGCGTAACTAGAACACAGAGGAATAGATACAGATCTCACTGACGCCTTCTTTCGCACCCACCAGCAACGGCCCTCCCCTCAGTGATATCCGCGCTCAGCGGCTGCTGCGCCGTCACGATAACCGACCACCCATCCTCACCCGCATTGACGATGGGCGCGATCCAGCAAAACATCCGGCAGAATGTCCTTAACCGGAATGAGAAGACGGAGAAGAATGACGAGCTGTCTAAACCCAGCGAACCGACGCCAGAAGATAGGATCCAGGTTCTCGGCTACGCATGGGGCACAGAGACCATGTACATGACAGAGAGCTACGGGAAGCCTGTGTCGCCGCAGCCGCGGCCGGGGACGTTCGCTCGCATTGTCATTGCGGATTGCCTGTGGATGCCGTCTCAACATGTGAATATTGTGAAGACAATTTTGCGGTATCTTATTGTGCAGGAGGATGATACCGATCAGGGGACGTCTATCCCTCCGCATGACGAAGTTACCACACCACAACAACCATGTGCACTAGTTGTGGCTGGCTTCCACACCGGGAGAGGCACTGTGCGGAATTTCTTCGGGGTTGCTACGGGAGAGTGGGACGAGCAAGCGATAGAAGAAGCAGAACAGAAAGGCAAGGGAGAGGAAGGGGAAGCGGAGGATCCAGAGTTGGCAGCAGTCTCAGGCAGGCTGAAAGTTCTAGAGATCTTCGAGATCGATGTCGATGGAAACAAGAGATTGTGGCAGCAAAGGCGAGAAGGGGAAACTAAAGACCAAGCGAAGCGGTGGTGTGTTTGTGCCGTACTTGGCAGAAGATGATGGGTAGTGCAGGCTGTGCTGCAGAAGGAATTTTGGGAAGGGTTGACATATGTAAATGAGGCAGATGTTCCGAACGGATAATAGAATACGGGTCTCTCGGGCCCTGCTGTCTTTCAATGCCACTCTTTGCAGGACTCTCTCTGCTTTATGTGTTATTGTATAAAGCCGGCATCCCTGAAATTTCTGAAGCGTGTCATGGTATCACGAAACTACTCCCCAGCTCACCACTGAAGGATGCAGTAGTTTCAGCATGTATCATACATTCACCTTCGGCCTTAGTCCTTTGTCCCTGACCCGACCCTTCTTAATTAGTCGTTTCTCAAACAAACTGGTGTTCCCCCGTCTGTGTCCGAAGTCACCAATTTTGCACTGTCCATGCCACCCCAACGCCATCGCTCAATCAATGAAAACAATCATGACTTAAAAAGAAGGATGCACCCTGTCAAAGTTAAAAGCTGACGACGCATTCGGAGGAGGTAGTTGAAAATAATACCGACTATCGGGGGGACGTGTTCTCGTCGGTTCTGATGACCCCGTCATCCTTTGCACTTTTGGCGCAGGAACATCCTCATCGTCACTCAAAGTCAAGTCAATAACATCATCACGTGGACGTTTATTCGACCTTGGTGCTGACATAGAGGGTGCCCTCGAGTCCTCTCTCGAGGATAAGGGAGGAGTTCTCACACTGTGTGGTGTAAGTGTTTGTACTTTCGGCCGTGAGTACGGGTCGTCCCGTATTTCAACAAGGTCATCGTCATCATCGTCATCGCTGGGCGTTGGATTCCCTCTGCGACTGGAGCCATCGTCTTCGTTCAGTAGATACCATCTTCCGTCAGGAGCAACTGTGACTGCCTCGGTGTCTCGGGGGGTTGAAGACAAAATGTCGTTGACATATTGATCCAGGGCAAGATTCTCCCAAGGAGCTAGCTTGCTGCAAATTGGGCATGTCCAAGTCGGGGCCTGCTCTTGTAACTGCAAATACGCAGCGGCATCAAAACACTGATTGTGGTTACAGCCTACGGAACGACAAGGAGTGACGATCCGAGTATAGGCAACGGGATCCTTCAATGATAAGACAGTGGATGTTGCCACAATCTCATCAGGGTCCTCGGCTTTTGATCGCACTGCTGGTATGTCAGTAGGGAACTCCGAAAGGGTTGTCTGAAAATCACTGACTCTCCCTCAAGACCTGCTCTTTGCTAATGACTCTTCCGTGTCTGAGTTCAGTGACCATGGTGTCAATTGATTTTTGCTGCACCAAATTCACCACCAGATAGAATTTCTGATTTTCTCATCTTATTTAGCATGATAATTCTTGGCTTAGATATCGGACTCGATCAAGGAAATATAAGAAAGACAAGTAGAAACATGAGCGCACCTTAGTGGTCAAGGCATAGACCATCTCAACCGTATTAGGATAGTTTCCCTTCTTCCGGATAAGATGGGTAATGTCTGCAGGCCTGGTGGATCCCGGCTTATTCTTGAGGCCTCTCAGATTTGCCTTTACTTCGTCGGAGTTGCATTTCAGCTCGACATTATGAGGGAAAGCTACGTCGGATTCTCTCGAGAGCGGTTGAAACCCTTCGGCAGCACAGAAGACCATGACCCTGCATGATGGATCTTGTGACAGCTGGTCTGCCGTTTGTGGAGAGAGTGTCACGGTCAATCGTGCGGTATCACGAGTGGCTTCACGGGCTATTAATGTCAATTGAGGCTGTGAAGTGTCGAGGTTCTTGGGCAACTCACCTTTGCATTCGAGTGTCTGAGTAAGGGACCTTGTAATGGTATAGAACGGAGAATTCTTGAAAGTGATCCGGTCTATTCACAGGTCAGGATCTTAATCATGGGAGCGGGGGCCTTCACTCACTCGACATTGGGAAGGAGCCTGGCAGGTTGTAAGAAGGGTGAGGAACAGGCGAAGAATAACTAGGTGAAGCGGAGGATGTCGAGGTGTGTGGAGAATAAGGTGAAGGATAGGTGGATGATGCATAAGTGGAAGGCACACCTCGAAGATTGCCTCGCACTCGTGTTAGTCCAGCCTGATCACCCGCATTGCGCAGTTTTTCAATATCTAGAAAGAAATGCTGTTAGAAGCGAAGTTGGAGAGAGAGATATGATGTTTTGGAGGAATGAGGGTGTCAGTCAGTGAGATGGAGAGGCAGTCATACGTGCGATCGTCCGGATCTGTAATTCGCTCTTTACACCACTGACAGTCAAGTTCTCAGTTCTCAGGAGGGTTTTCAACTTTTCAACAGTTAATGTTTTGACAAGGGCGATCATCTGTTGGACCTGGTCCTGCTGCGCATAGGCAGATGTCGCCATGGTAGCGAATTCGGCGAGTACAGTGTCTTGCGACGGGCGATATTCTTACAACGAGAAAGTCGAGGCTATTGATGCGGGCCAGACATGTTCTCGTACTCCGTATAGGGCACCCTTGCGAGCATTGGCGGCAGGGTGGGGATAGTGAGGGGACGGTGATATGGACTTGAGAGTGAGTGGCGGGAGGAAGGACGAGGTTTGGTGTTGAACGAAAATTTGGTACGTCGTCGTCGTTGTCGTCGTCGGGCATCGGAACCAGTCAAGCGTGATGGAACGCAGTTAACTTTCTCGATGGGTAGCAGCGTAATGCTGCTTTAATGGGGCAGGCAGCTAAGGGCTCTAGACGCTGTCTAGACATGATATCAAGGACCTTGGCAATAGTCCAAGGGATCGTAGCTGGCTTTATCTTGTTGCATACTAGCTAAACATAGTTAGTGATTTAACTAGGAGCAACCTGGAGTGTCCAAATTTGTTATCGATAACGGCAGCCGCCTTTTGCCTATGTTCCACTTCCACTTCCACTAACTACAGAGAATAATTCTGAGCGACATTTTCTCAGACGAGAATCCTTCCTGAACCTCCAACCAACACAACTCCTGTCCCCCCCCCAACACCGATAGCCAGTCTTCTCATCGTCATATCCTCATAATGGCAAAGTCAGCTCGTTCTTCAAACACAAAACGCAACAACAGAAATCTTCGAGCCAAGGTCTTTGGGCCCGCTGATGATGCCCGTACTGCTCGACTGTCTGCGAAGCTACAAGAAATAGCTGCTAAGCCGCGACAAACAGAGGACAAGGCCATGGATGTAGATACACCGGTGGAGGAAGAAGAGCAAGATCAATCCAATGGCAACACCAACTCCGAAGATATGGACATTGATGGACTTCAAGCGAAAGTGGTCAAGCGAAAAGTTGACCACAAGCAACGGCGAAAGGAACACAGAGTCTCCAAGAAGAAGCCAAGGAACCAGATGGTGTTCTCTTCAGAGCGTGCGCGGAAGGCCAAATTGGCCGCGAAGAAGAGTAAGCGTTGAGACCATCAAGTCAGTGTTCAATCCAATACTTCAGCAATCCAACTTAGCATCAAAGATTCCCTACCGCGAATATTGCAACGCGGAAAGCGAATGAAAGGTGGCATCATAATTACGTTGGAAGAAGATGCAAGCTCCATGGACCTTGCTTTGACTCAACCTACACACGGAGGTGACTCCCCTTGCAAGAAATTAAACACCTCCTGCGACCCCTAGACCAGGGGTACGGCCCCCCTTTTGATCACCCAACAATCGCTCCGACACCACTACTGGTACGGAGTACATACCATCAACACTGGCATGACATAACACGGCATATCTCAAGCATTGCGGCTTCCCACAACCCAATCATTGTCCGAAAAATATATTTTCTCTCTCCCTGTCTTGCAGATAATTTTCCAGCAGCTCCTTCCCTCCTCCCTCAAACATTAGAAGTTTTTACTCGGCTCTTCTGAGAATGGACTCGCCACCGGCCATCCCTCAACGCAATGTTGCTGGTCCTCTGGGATATCTAAACTTCCCTCCAGAGGTAATGAAACTGATCTACCAATACGCCTTCATCAACGACCGCGATATACTGGTATTTCTTTACTCAGGCCACCCTCACCTACGTCAAATCGACCTCAAACGATCTGTCAATAGCAATACGGATCATTCTTCCCCTTCGAAGTTGCGCTGGTCCCGCCTCTACGACCCACGCTACTATGAGGACAGCAACGGGAAGTCCGGTCAATTCCTCCGCGTCTGCAGAAAGATATGGCTCGAGGGTGCTCCAGTACTGTACGGCAATTTGCAGATAGCGGTGCAGCCCCCCTCCGCGCTACTAGCTTCCTGTCTAGTCGCACAGTTCAATAGTAACTCGGCCTACATCCTCCCCTGGGCCAAGATCGTTCAAGTCGAGAACGAGCCCCCATTTGCAGATCGGATCACCCCATGGGTGATGTTGAATCTTCATCACGTTGACCTTGATGCACGCCGGATCCCTCCCATACTGATGCGAGCTGTTAGCAGGGGTGCTGCAGCAGTGGTTGAGGACTTGCCCGGCTAGAAGCAAAAATGGCCAGAGCAATGCCCTTTCACTACGAGATAGGTTCAATGATTTTCGGGAAGGGAAGATGGCTGCCTACAAACGCATTCCCTCTAGGCCTAGATTATAGAATGCAGCGTCGAGCGGAACGTGGAAATCGATGGATGAAGTGGTGATGAATAATGACATAGAATCCCTTGAGTACGAGAGTAAAAGAAAGGACAGAAGAATCGGAAATTTGGAAATTGGAACATACATAGCTTTGCGAGCTATACACTGATACACAGATAGAATGAAGAGGGAAAGCCATGAAGAAGTGCAAGACCCCAACCTCCAAAGAAGAGACAGCACTTTTCGTATTTTCTTCCCCTCTCTCCTGGTACTTCCATTCATCGTGCCTTATCCGTTCTGCTATCCTAACCAAGTATGGTACCGTCTCGTCGGCCGCTTGCTACTAGTTGACATCGGAGGCTGCGTAGCCTTAGTGGACGACGGAGACTGTGCGACCTTGGTGGTGCTGGTGCGACTACCTGCGGGCGCGAAGCGATTGTTGCCGCTCTTGAGCTGGTAGACGTTCAGCTTGGAGGTGCCGCCGCAGTTCTGCTTGAGGTTGCCGACGCAGGGGGTGGAGCAATCTGCGTCGGTGAGGTTGGCGGCGCCGTTGATGATGCCGGCGTTGTTGCAGAAGCACTGGTTACCGTTCTCGACGCCCATCCAGTTGTAGCCCTTGCTGAAGCATAGCGCCGCACAAGCTTCCACGTTCAGGGTCGCGGACTCGGTCGCGAAGCTCGTCAGCTGGGATGTGCTGCCCAGCGCACGTGAGGTGCCTGGTTCGGCATAGCAGCCAAAGTAGCCGTACTGGACGCCGGGCTGGTTGGGAACGTTCACCGGGTCAGGGTTGCTAGGCTTCGTGTACAGGGTGTTGTTGTACATGGAGATGGCGTTGGGTCCACCACAGGTCTGGGAAGAGTTGCCGTTGCAGGCCATGTTGCACTTTGAGGACAGGATGATCGAGCTTGCTGGGTTGATCACATTACCAGCCAAGCATTGGGATGCGAACTCAAGCCCGAAGAATGGCAGATTGAGGGCTTGCGCTCGTTGTGCACACAAGTCGACCGTCATCTGGCCTGAGGTGGTGAATAATTGGGAAAGCGCACGGCCTCCTGTTGTTTCGCTGTAGCAGTCCATGTAGACGATGCCGGATGCAGCAGGCACTGCTGTGGCAGTGTTCGTCGGGGTGGTGGACTGAGTCCCTGTCGGTGTGCTGGCGGTATTTGAAGGCGTTGTTGGGGGCGTGTATGAACCCAGAGACCATACCGAGAGGCGCGACCCACCACCACAAAATTCAGTCTTGTCGCCGCTACAGATCATAGAGCAATTGCCTTGCAGGACTCTCTCTGTACTGATGGTATTTCCACAGTAACACTCTGTTCAGTATTAGACTGGTGCCCTGGAACGAATAGGAGCTAAGAAAAAGGGACGTACCTTGACTGTACTCTGTGCCGAAAAGCGTGAATCCTCCTCGCTGACAAAACGCAGCACAATTTTCTAACGACATGCCAGTGTTGTTGGAGTAGGAAGTGCCACTGAGAGCTTTTGCACCAACACCTTCCTTGTAGCAGCCTCTATACGTCGCATTATCACCGTTCAGAAGAGGCAAGGTCGTCTGATCCGGCACTGGCAGACCCTTCAATGCAGGACCTGAGTAGGTGTCATCGCTCCAGATTTGCATGAGGCCTTGCCCGCCACAAAACTGGAAGCTATCGCCCGTGCAGATCATATATGATTGCGATGAACAGGTTAGCTGAGGCTGGATGACCTGACTAAGCGCGCTCGCGCAGTAGCATTGCGACGCGTACTCCAGACCGGCCATTGCGTAACCATTCTTCCTACAGAATGCCGTGCATGAATCGATCGACATGGCGGACATATTCGAATAGCTCATGCCCGCCAAAGGCCGAGGCTGGCCATTACCGGTGTCAAACGCACATCCCATATACGTGAAGTTGGCAACCTTGTCACCAGGAATAGCGACAGAGCGATTCTTGAAATCTTGATTCTCAACATAGTTAAGGCTGGGTTGGATGGGGCATATATTTTGCTGGGCACGGTCAGGACCTCCTGTTGGTGGATTGCATCCAGGAAGGACCTTGAGCATCCCTTTGACAGTCTCATTCACAGTTGGTGGCAGCTCTGGACAGTTACGGCTGAAGAATGGGTCCACGGAAGCAGCCAAGGGTGGGCAAAGGCCGATTTGACCAGCGTTGGTGGCGTTGACCCCCATACATTGCTTGACAGCACTTGCCAAAACTCCAGCATCCCATCCGTTCAGGAAGTCACCGTGAAAACCGTAGCCGGTTGTGTCACCATTCGAGAAGACAAAGTACCCGCCATCGGATTGGTCAACGCTATTGACAGAGTAGATGACTTCAAAGAACAAATGAGGGAATGTCTTCGGATGGGTGGGTGGGCAAATGCCATTGTCGATTCCAGAAAGATATGCAACGTGACTCTGATCAGACTTGTAGAGATTGACACCATCCCAGCAACTTGGAAAGTGTATTTGAGCTCGCAATCCAGAGCTGCATTTCATCCGACCAAAACCTGGGGTCTCTGGCATAGCGCCACTACTGTCCAGGCAGGCGAAGCTGACACGGTTGGCGACGGGCTCACCGGCATATGATTTATTGCCATATGTCTTGGTGGTGGCATCGTAGGAGCGCAGTGCCGCATCTCCAGAAAGAACACGGTATCCAGGGGGGAAAGGTGTCATATCGGCTGAACCAACTCCGCGGTCAAGATAGTACACAACAGTGCCATCGTGGGGTACTTCTTCAAAGAGGCCGTTAGAGTGTCGGTAGTACAGATTTGGGGTCCAGTAGGCACTCTTGTCCTTCTGAACACTGCATGATGTGCAGTATGCTGCTTGAAGACTATCGAAGGTCGAAGTAGTGTTAAGATCTAATCAGCAATTAATCATGCAGTCATTGCAATTACCCGAATGCCTTACTATTTGGACCAGCAATGGTATGACAGTGACCGGCAATTCCACCAGGGGTGATGATAGGATCAATTCTTCCCACCTGAACAGTTCCGCACACCATTCGCCAGAATGCTTCGACATTGCCGAACGACAAGCTGAGCACGATGGCCAGAAGCGCACTTTGGAAAGTCCTCATCGTGGGAGATTGGCACGGGTGATACAACGAGGAGAGAGCGTTTATGAGGGAACAGAGAAAGGCGGCAAGCCGCAGGAATCTCTGGGGAAGTCATGGTTTTGTTCTTACCGTTGAGCATCAAAGAGCAGGTCTTTCTTGTTCTAGGATGTATATCGACCGCAATGGGCAGTCCATTCCGACCTCATTGAGCCGATAGTACTGCAGAAGATGTCTGCAGCCAATGGCCAAGCAATGTGGCTTGCAAACAGGCGAAATCAGACAAAGCGTGGGCAATGACGACTTGCGAGCAGGAGAGTGCACGTGACAGGGAAGAAGGGGAGCAGGACAAAGGCCAGGAATGTGCCTTGGTCGATAATGTAGATTGTGAGGTCGAGAACCTGTACGACTCTCAGATGAACAATGCGATCGCCTACCTACCTCGGTGGGGGTGTGGGGAATAGCGACCTATGCTTGACACTTGACAGGAAGGAGACTCGAGTGCGGATGCTATCCAGACGCCATGGCATTGGCGAGGCTTCGAGCACTTCACCACGCTCAGGAGTCCTTGAGGGTTGATAGCCGTGAAAGAACGGACCCATGGTCCGCAGCGTAGAGCTTGCTGTTGGTATTGAGCCAGAGATAGCAGGGTTAGATGATGGATCCTTCAGTCATCAATAAAAGTTGGCACTCACGACCAAAGAGAGGACGACGCTCGAGGTTGTAGCTTCGACGCGTCGTTCAGAGTGGCGGTCATGTGACATATGCAACCCACGCAACGCTAGCACATTTTCGGTCAAGCCTTGACGCGCTTTCAACGCGAACGCGTAAATTGAACGTCCGAAAGCAGCAGCTTCGAAGCTCGATAGTCGGCTTCGTTTAGCAAACCCCTGACTCCCTGAAACCTACGAGCGAAGATGCACAAGAAAGTTGGGGCTGACGCAAGGTCCCGTCTGTTGTATGGTGCCTGCCAGGTGTTTGATAACCCAAATTCTCCGACCTCCACGCCAATCGATATTATCCCGTAGCGAGGTAGCGAACTGGTGGTCGAGGAGCTGCCACCACTGCCCAGACACCCAGCTGCACGAGAACAAGGTTCACTGCAGAACCGTTGAGACTTGGTACCTGTTGAAGAGCATGCCGGCGATCAATGATGCGTGGCCACTGGCCACGGAGGTCGTGGATCGAGGCCAACGTGGCCCATCGGACAACCTGTGGCCACAGAGCAGACCCAGTGACGAGGTCCACGGGATGATTGAGCGTGTCTCGTCTCGAAATCGAAATTGAGAATCAAGAAGAGTAGCCTAAACTGAGATGGACCATGGACCATCTGGTCCTTGTCCCAAGCTGTAATTAGACTGAGGACCAGCATGACTCCGTCCAGAACCGGTCAGATGACGAAAATGGCAATGGGGAATGGCTTCGCATTCTGAAAAACCCACCCAAGCCGATCCTTGTCAATCGTCCATCGGGCACCGTTTGAAACCTGCCAGAGGACCCAAAGGTTGACGGCAGTCGCCCACTTCCCTCCCGGCGCTTGGTCGATCGCTCCCTCTCCCAACTCTACTCGTGATACTTTCCTATCCTCATCTGCACCTACAGCTGCAACCTGCAGCTCCCTGCGCATCGCTGCTCACCGCAACAACGCATCTTTCTCCACGTCGCATCCATCAGCCCACTTGTTTACATACTTCCCTACATATCTGCGACCGTCTTCGCATAGCTTTCGTCTCTTGTTTACAACATTGCGCGTCGAAATATTCTCCGGCGCAACTCGGCACACCACACGTCACTTTTCCCGCGCATTGGCCATGTTACTCCCATCGGCCTTCGGGTGCGAAGGCGGCGCGGTCACTCAAGATTTGAGGCCACAGAGGCCCAAGCTGCCTTCGTTCACGCCTTACCATCCCCAAGTCTCGACGCTGCCTCGTCCCAGTCCTATCGCCTCAAGTTGTCGCGCTCTACATGCCATCCTAGGAGGCCCAGCAATTACACAGCAGCCCGCCGTCGCCCCTCGACGCCAGCTCGATAACCCATTTATGCCAATGACCCAGGCATTACACTCAAGACACATATCGGCACCACCTCAGCGGGGCCTCAATAAACGCAGACGCAGCGAGTTCGAGGAAGACTTGCTACCTTCCGAATCAATAGATGTCAACATGCAGGACAGTCAGTGTACACCGCGATCTATTCGAACTCCCAAGCGGCGACGGAGGATACCTTTGTCGATGCCGTTGGGTCTCTCGGCCGAAGATTTCCGCGCTCTTGAGACACCCGTAGAGGAAGAAGATCTGCAACTTGATATGCCGATTATTAGCCCAAACACTATGGTCTCTGATCAAGACTCGGCATATGGTTCCTCTCCAACTCTGGAGGAATCAGAGTGGACAATTGAGGATGACCAGGTGTTGGTCGAGACAGTATTGGAGAAGCTGAAACTATCAAAACGAGATTGGAACGACTGCGCGAGGAAAATTGGTAAGGACAAAGACAGTCTTGGTAGGAGATGGAGCCTGCTTGTTAGCGAGGGCAACGTGGGACTCAGGAGGGGTGGGAGAATGTCAAGGACAAATTTAGACATTTCAAGTTGGTGATAGGTCGAGGCACACAGCTGCCAGTCTCAGACCTCGGCCACACAGTTCTTGCTTGTATCATTATACTTCTTTCCGCAGCTCCAGCGAGCCGAGTTGATACCCATAACATATTAGATATACCAGGATACACCGTTCTTCATTACTCATTCAATCAAGGAAATTGACCCACTCCTTTCGTTCTCTGTGTAGTAAGAAGATGTCATCCCCCGTTACAGCGATCCGAGTGGTCGAGGCGTGAAACACCATGGGGACTTCATTGAAGAGATGTGCTGGCTTGCATGCAGGTAACAAGCTTCAAAATTGGCGGTAGACCATAGACTGAGCCGGCTTTTCGACACGAACCAATCGATAAGATCGGCCCGAGCAGGTGACCCTGTTTGCCATGCTCCCATCCCGGAGATACCCCCTGTATGTGGGTTACCAGCCCGCGAAGCAGGCAAGTCCCTTCAGGCTCGGAGTCTCCACCAGATATGTCTGCAGGCAATGGAAATGGTATCATATCCGTACAACGGGCAGGTTATTCAGAATCGAATCTCATAGCTGCCAGCCTTGGTCATGTACCGAACCCACTTCACACTGCTGTAGTTGCTTTTCTCGAAGACCTTCAAGTAGCGAACCAGTAGTCCCGAGCTGGTGAACATCAACAGGGAGAAATTCATGCTCAGGGGAGGCCTCGACCAGGCCTTTTGGTTCGTCATGCTGGTTAGGTGGGCCTCAGCGCTGAGAACGAACTCGCTGCCACCAACGAACCGTGCGATCTTCCACACGATGCAATTGTTCTCCGGTTCGTACTTGGCTTTCCCTTGCGTTGTTCTCTCCGTGATGTTGGCGGTGTTCAAGGGTGTGGGGATCCTGATCACAACATTGGTCGCAAAGAGCTTGCTTCCGTAGTTGGCCTTGACAGCAATACTGTATTCAACCTTTGTGGTGCCGACCTCGCGTACTATTGCATGAACCTTGAACGGTAGATTAACGTTCTCGACCGACCGGTATCTCATCAACTCGAATTCTCCGTCCGGAGGCACAAATGATATGGTTCGGTCGGTCTCAAACTTACCCAACTGGACACATTGATGGAATTGGCAGTCTTCCAATGTAACCGATCCGGCAGCGGCTCTGGTAGCTTTACGCTTACCATCTTGGTTGCTGACAGGGCCGTCTCCTTGGGCGATATGCCCCACAACGAGTTGATCATTCAGACCAAATTTGCATTCAGGTGTCCCAGTGAGATATGCTCGCATCACGATCTGGCCAGTTACATCCGCTCTGAGCACCGTCCCGGTTGCACTCATGAGCAGGTTGACATCTTCGATAACATCCACAAAGGCCTCGTTCTTGCGGTACTTGATGTCACCTCTTCTCCACGATTGTGCACCTGTAGCTTGCATGGTAATTCTTGACGTGTCGCTCGGAGCGGCAGAGACCGATCTAATGGCAGAGGAAATGTTGTCGGGCGTAATATACATCTTGAGGACGTCAACATCGGTGTTCTGTGGGTAACCAAAGTCGAGGATTTCTATATGCCAATCAGCATGCGAGATTAAATGAATAAAGAGGACACATTTGTCAACCCACCATCAAGCAGCTCGTAAACGAGCACGAAATTGTTCTTGACCGCATCCTCATCAAACTTGCCAAAATATTGCCTCCCCAAGCCAATTAATCTGTAGACAAATTCAAAGACAATAGCCGCATTCGCGTTACTTTTAGTGACTGCAACGATATAAATATTTTCATGTTTGACGTGGCTGAAGGTAGTCGAGCCGAGGGTGAGAATGGGAGATCTGACTTGGGCATTTGAGATGACCTGGATGCGGAAGATGTCTGCCAGTCGAGGGCGGCAGTCTGGGCGGAAAGCACGGAAGATGAGGTTCTCGCCCTTCTGATTGAAGACCAGGATCCCACTCAACATGTTGGCTTAGGTCCACGGCCGCATAGGCCTACACAGCAATCAACCTGACTCTGCGGACTACATGTGAATGAGTGTGTCGAGGCCCTCGATCTTCGTAGCTGGCTGGTTCGGTGGCCCCTGCAACCTCGGTGCATCGTAATTCCGTGGCTTGGCAGCCCCTGGCGAGGCTAGCAAGGCTGAGGTTCCTCTCTGCGCAGTACGGAGTAGATGTCCGCTTCAAGTATGGGGATCACTTTATGAAGACTTTCTCCCTATTCTTCGGAATTGTCCCTTCATTCAGAGGGATTGATTTAGGCCCAGGTTTGACATGGCCTGAGCTATCCTCTTCCATCTGCCGACCGTCCTGCTGAGCTGCTTATTCGGAGTTCAGAAACAAAATCTACCAACGACTGCACAGAAGATTGGGCGGAAGGGAGTGGAAGATATTTTTAGATTCAAGAAGATAGCTTTTGTGCTGATAGCATAGCTGGCCATCTGTAGGGTCATCAGTCGTCCCCATCTTGGTACAATATGTGCAAGTCATTAATTCATGGCGTCCAAAAACCCCAGGGATATTCCCGCAGAACCATTTTGGGCACCTACCCGTACCTGCTCCCGTTGGAACGAACTCCTAGCCCCCATTATTACTCGGTAATTTCAGTAACCTCCCCCTGCCAGCCCCATTGTTCTCTGAGATCTCTTACGCGCTGCGCAGTCGACGATCCAGTCTCCTTCTCAATATTCTGGAGGAGTTCCACCACCACCTTTCTGTCTTCATTCTCTTCGAAGCAAAGCCCGGCAAGATATAACGAATGAACCATCTGTCGGCTTACAGCCGGTGGAGGCTTTCCGAGCGCAATGCCGCAGATTTGGCGGCTATGATAATCAGATGCTTCGGAAACGTTCCTGAACATCTGAATTCGTTTTGCCAGATTGCTGTTGTCTCTTTCATCCACTGGCTGGTTTGGGAGCAGTACAATCTGGGCGAAATGGTATAGTTGAAGCGCTGCTGCACACATTGGGACACTGAAGAATAGCCGGACAAACCTGTTCTTATGTTCTTCAGGTTGTTCAGAATCCGTTTGAGGAGAGGTGCTCATAGTAGCGTAGGGTTGGAATGTGAACGGCAAGTTGTCAAACCATTCCTCCAATTGCCGACGCAACTGCGTCCATTGAACAATGCGTGCTTGTATCGGAGTCGCCTGGGCCGCGCCCTGAGCCACAAAATTCATAACTCGCAAAACTATCCAGATCAGACTACATGCCACGGCATCCTCTCGATCACTGGGGAGATATGTCGCAACATCACCGTTTGCCGCATCATCGGAATGTCTCAGGATTCCGTCCTCGGTGATTGGTAAACCTGCCGCCCTCCACATTGTCATGTTCTCAGTATCGAGTCTGGTTCGGGTGCGGTTGACGTAGGCAGCAAGATAATCTGCTCTTGCGAAATTCCAGAAAGCGGCTCGTCCAGCTTTCATGGATATATAAGGCTCGCCCTTTGGATGGGGAGCGGATATTGCTTGTGGGAGAATTTTTGTTTCAAGGAGTGCTTTGAATCCATCTAAATGTCTATGAATCTGGTTAGTAGTCGAATCAGGACATAGTATGATGTGGAGGGTTGGAAATCGGCAGGTCCAACCCTATACTGCATCTCACTCTGAGAAAAGATATTGTGATCTTTCTCAAAATGCTCTCTATGACGGGTGATCCGAAGAACCTTGAATGGGGGAATCTACACTTACTGTGACCAATCATCTGTCGACGAATCGAGAGTTTCGTATAACGAGAGCACCGATATTGCGGCTAGGAGTGCCTCCATATCGGCTCCAGGTGATCTTTCTTGAAGCAAACGACGTCGCTTGTTTGATGTACTGAGTTTACGATTGTCGGGGCCAGTGGAACCGGAGTCTGACAATGCCCGTATGGTATTATACCTTGAGGCCTGATCCGTCAGGCTAGTAAGATCATTCCCAGGATTATTCAGCCAACGTTGTAGGAAAATCCTCAAGTAGGAGATTCCTCGATCGTAATAATTGGCAGCTTTGTAAAACCAATCTTTAGGCCTTATAGAACCATCATCAGCACCTATTATTGGGAGTAAATGAGTCAATCCATCTCGAGGAGTTTTATTGGCCAAAAGTTGTCCAATCTGATTAGCAGCGACAGCGGCCATGGCCGAGCGCAACATTGCATTTTGAACCGCCTTGACAGGGACGATGCGACTGAAATAGGTATCGAGGTCAAAAAGGTCCATCCACGGAGATATTGCCTGAACGAAATGTCGGGTCAGGCAGGTCAACTCTGTCGCTCGTTCATTCAAGTATTTCTGACTATATTCAGTACGCTTGCGACGTCCTTCGCTGCAAAGAGAAAGAAAGTTCGTTAGCAAATGAATGACATCTGCATTGGGCTGAGGCAAACAGTCGTTGTGCTTGTTTGATTTTCACAAGTCTAGATCACTAATTGCCCACTTACCGCGCAAGGGCAAGTGGAAAGGAAAATAACGCAAGGCTTACCTATCGTGTATTGATGGTATTCCACTAACTGAGGCATAGTCGCTGGTAAGAAAGTCTTCCTCTGTCTCGGGTTCACTAGCGTCGGTCGCGATGACCGGAAGGCCGGGAATGAAGCCACAAGCATTGTTGCCATTAGCATAATAGGTGTCAATGTCTAGATCAAAATAGTCATCATTCATGGAGTAATCCAAAGATACTTCCGAAGGTGTATACTGTGAATGGCCTCGAATTAATTTGGCGGTGGGGTGGTCGGTTGATCCATATTGATCTTGATCTAGGGGTACGTTCGGATTATATTGAAAAGGTGGTAGACTATTGCCGGTAGTAGGACCTGTTGTCGGCGGTGTAGGCTGCGAGGCGAACAAGTTGTAATTAGGACTGATACCAAACAGAGGGAAATCAGAATTTGAAAGAGGATACGCTCTGGTGCTGGCGGGTGGCGTGGCTGAGATGGAATGGGGAGAGGGAAGAACTGGCGGTGGAATTGTTGGAAATGGCGGGCTTGCATTGGTCAATGCATTATTGAATTGAGGGACAGTGGCAGGGCGATCTTGAATCAAAATACTCGACATAAAGCTTGGGGATTGATTTGCAGAAGGCGCTCTTACTGTCGCTGTCGTTGGCGGTGGCGCCGCCGTGGATATCGCTGTCGCTGTCGCTGTCGGCTCTCGTGGTGTATGTGGGATGCTTTGAATTTGGAAGCCGCCGCCGTCATACTTCTTCCTAACCTTGATTCCCTCATCGAGGAATTTTCGTTCCAGGTCATAGCCAGTACATGGTCTACCTAGCTTTTCACATCTTTGACATCCAGGCAATCTCTTGTCACACTGCAATGGTTAATGCGGAGTGGCCTGACTCTCCAAAGGCAGACATTTACCTTTACGCGTCGTTGTCTACATGAGTTGCAGGCCCGATCTGCCCAACCCGACGCGTCCACATTTCCAGTGTTCTCCATGCGAGGGTGGGTAATCCGTCAAGCCATATAAGAGGGCCAAAAAGAGACGGGGTATTGCAGTTGTTTCGGGAGCGGTGCTGATGGGGTCGTCGTGAGAAAGTGCCCTGGAGCGTTAAGGAGGGCGAGACTACTTTCCAGATCCCTTGAGAATTACTCGAAAAGGCTGACCATGTTGCCTCAAGTGGCGGCTGGTCTGGATATTGCAAAGCAAGAGGTGTGATAGGACGTTGACTGGTATTACCAAGACCGGGTGGTCGAGAGATTTCCATAGCCGAGAATGGAAGAAATGAATCATTTGGTCTGACAAAAGCTATACCGGGCAAAACTATGAATTTGCAACTGTAGCACATGGGCAAGCGAGACGACTTATTTATTGTCTGACCCTGTCCATTTACACCGAGCGGGGAACTGTCGGAGCAGTAGGCACCTAGTAGGCTACTGACATCAGCTGACAAAGACAGCTTCCACGTGACCACCGACGGAACAAACCTGGCTTCTCGCCGCGTTTTAATTACTCGGCAGGGGAAATCTGGTCTTGCAGCGAGTTCAAACTTGCTCTGTTGTTGTCTGATCCGCTCATGTCCACCATTTTCGTAATCTTGTCAAGTTAGGATTCCTGAGGCCTCTTGTCATTAACAAGAATAGCATAGATGTGGGGGATTCCCTCGCTCGACGACTCCTCCATCTGGTCTTTCTCTCCGAATGCCTAGAAACGTTAGCTCGAGCGATGTTAACAATACAGCGTGTATGTTCAGCCTCACACCACTTCCTTCACTGCTTACTGAAAGGCAGCTGTTTATTTATCCTGTGAAATCCCTACCACCGGTTGAGGTATCTTCGGTCGAGTTAACCAATGAAGGACTTCGTTTTGACCGGTGTTTCGTCTTGGTCAATCCACCCACAGATGGTTCTCGCCTAGCCAAGTTCCTTACTATCAAGAGGGTCTTCAAGCTTGCTCTATTCAAAACCTCAATAGACGATTCGTGGACGAAGCTGACTATCACTCATATTCACGCTAGTCCACCTTCATCAATCACTGTGCCACTGACACCGTCACCGCTCTCGCTTTTGACAAACGCGACTTACGAAGTCAGCATTTTTGGAACCACTGCGGTAGGTATCGACTTAGGAGAGGAGGCGACCGCATTCTTCTCCAAACACCTCAAGCAAGATGTCCGCCTTTTGACTATTGGTGGGACAGGCCGTCGTGATATTCCTGGGGCTGCTTACGTTCCTACACAGCGTGATGCTCTCTCCCTGGCAATCCGTGACGGGCTTCAGCCACAGCGTATTCGCTTTGCCGACGCTGCACCACTATCAATTACATCCACTGCTTCGGAAAATGATGTTCGAGCACGTCTCCCCAAGGAATATCAACACGAGGACGTGATCCGTCGATTTAGGCCTAATATTCATGTTGATGTTGAGGGAGAACTACCACCTTATGACGAAGATAACTGGTCGTCCTTACTAGTTAAAACGCGTGCCGATGAAACACAAGAAGTCACGATCAAATGCATATTCCGGACTGTCCGATGCCTCAGCCTGAACGCTGATCCAGAAACTGGGGAAATGATTCATCGTGATAGGCAGCTGTACGGCCTCTTGGCCACGGATAGAAGAGTTAATGACAAATTTCCTCGTAAGTGAACGCATACCTCCATCTACCGTCACACACACACACACCTGACCTGTGAGCAGATAAGCCTGTTTTTGGTCAATATGGCTTTGCAGGCCCCTCCGGTGCCATTCTGCGTACAGGGGATAAAGTTCAGGTCACTGAAAGGGTTCAACGAAAGTAAAATTTCCGCTATCGGTGCTCACCACTGGATTGGTACCCAAATCCCCGACTTCATTCATAGGCATCCCCTTACGACTTGTATCTGGCCTGGAGACATGAACCTCGGTGGCCACACCATTCCTCCCAGTCGAAAGGTCTCGAGGATCCAAAGCCCAATTGACCAGCGATGTGTACCGTTTGAGGACCTTCGAGGCCAAGGTCGTCAGGGCCAATTGATTGCTCTTGATGGACACTGATATAATGTATTGGACTCGACTTGTGACTGAGATCGGAGTGGATTCACATTTCACGGTCTGTCTCGCACTTGGAGCGAACATTGAGACTCGAACCAGCATCGAGTCGCCGTCCTGTGAGGATCTGTTGAGCATTTGGAAGTGGCCGTAATATGTGGCATGCACATGGCAAGGCCTTACTGCCACATCCAATACTGCATCGACTCACTTTAATCCTAGTCTACAGACTCGGCCTAGCGGAAGGTGGAATTTAATAGCAACTCGCGTTGCTTTCATGGTTTACTGTTGCGGTTCAACATTCTCGAGCATCAAACAGATGAGCGAAGCCAGGGTTTTTAGTCTTGCAGGTGCTACAGAAGATCTTTGGAATGAGCTGCCAGGACACACTGAAAGAGACTCACACCTGGACGCCAACCCTTCTCAGTCCAATCTATGTACATCCTAACATTTGGGGATTGTGCTGAAAACCATCCGGCCTCCTGTTTTGAAGCTCCCGATTTAACGGTTTTAAACGGTGCTTCATCTTATGCACTTAACCGTCAGGGCAGCTTGAGGCATTTGACCCTATTGGCTGAATGGTATGCCAACTGGTCGTACAGGCGAAGTTCAACTTATTTGCTCGCTTATCTGCCCAAATCCAGTGCCTTCAGATGCGTCAAGTCATCAATCCTCAAGAGTTCAACTTCCCAGTTAGATGCCTCCGCATCCTTTTCCGTGCCCCCTCATCTGCGAAGATCCCCCACATCAAGCATTCTACCCATTCCATGCCATCCCTGGGTTGTAGCTACTGACCTCATCGAGAGAAGCAGCATATGCCTCCACATCGCTTCACCCTCCCTGCGGGGATAGGAAATCCAATTGAAGGTGCATTGAACAAGCATGACTCGAGCAAAATATTTCTGTCCATGGTATATCATTTGATTCAGAGAGCTATATGATTAGCTATATCACAAGTAAAGCACTTGTAGTAATTATTGGAAACCGTACCGCCTCAACAATGGACTTGATCTCGAGAAGGCTGACCATGGCAGGGGTTATCCGTATACCATTTCAGAATGGATTCCAGAACTTCTTACTTTGCCTGGCCGCACTACTGCTAGTATTCTTGATCATATCAGAGGCACTGAGACTTCGACACAGGCTTCCTGCAATCAAAGGACCACCAGGTCTGCCCATCTTCGGGAACCTGCTTCAACTCAAGCCTGATCCCCCAGAGCGTCTGCGACAATGGGGGCAGAAGTATGGAGGGGTCTACCAGATCATGATGGGAAACAGACCCGTTGTTGTCTTTACCTCGATGCGAGCCGCACGAGATGTATTCGTCGGTCAAGGCGGTTCGCTCGTCGATCGACCCACGAACTACACCTTCCATAGTGTCATGTCCAGTGTTGCGTCCACAATTGGGACTACTCCTTGGTATGGAACTCTCCATCGCTTGGACTTCTGGGCCTTTGCTGACAAGTTGATAGGAGTGAGTCGACCAAAAGACGGCGCAAGGCTGCCGCTAGCGCGATGAACAAGGTCGCGACCGCGTCTTACACTCCTCTGATCAACGACACGTCACAAGACTTCATACGGGACCTTTTAGAAAATGGGAAATCCGGGCAAATATCCTTCAGCCCCAAACGATCGATTCTAGATACTGTTCTCGATCTGACGATGACGGTCAACTATGGCACAAGGCTTCCCAAAGAGGAGGCACTCTTCGCTGAGCTCATTGATGTTGAGGATCAGGTGTCGCGGTTGAGATCCGTGACCGGTTCTTTCCAAGACTACATCCCTTTCCTGCAGTGGAATCCAATCAACCTCAAGTCTTCGAGTGCCCGATCAACCAATTCACGAAGACTGGCATACCTCCACCGATTCAGCCGGGAACACCAAGAACAAATGAGACTCGGTCAGGACAAACCATGCATTCAAGGCAACGTCCTTCGAGACGCAAACCACAGGTTCACGGAGGTCGAAATGATGTCCATCAACATGTCCATGGTATCCGGTGGTCTGGACACCCTGGCCAACACCCTGGCTTGGACAATCGGCGCTTTGGCCCGTCGTCCAGACATACAAGAGATCGCATACAACGCCATCACCGATGTACACGGTGTGGGCGGCTGGGGAGAAGTTCAAGGAGATACCGATGTTCCCTATATGATGGCACTCGTAAAGGAATCCTTGCGGTACTTCTCCGTGCTTCGACTGTCCTTGCCCCGCCGCGCATGGCGTGACATTGAATACGGCGACATGTTCATTCCGGAAGGCACGACTGTTTATCTTAACGCTTGGGGTTGCAATCGAGGTGAGCATTCGGCATGGTGAGTGTGACTTTGGTTGGGCTCATTGTGGGATAGACGAGTCATACTTCGGACCCAACGTGAACGAGTACCGCCCAGAGCGCTGGCTGGATGAGAAGAACGAACGGCTGGATGAGAAGAACGAACGGCTGGATCATGCTGCATTTGGCTTTGGTAAACTATTCCTCCTGTCCGAGATCGTTTGCCGCTACAGGCAACGCTGATGTACCACCAGGTACTCGCATGTGTGCGGGCAACCATCTTGCAAGCCGACAACTCTACATCATGCTCCTTCGATTGATCTGGGCATTCAAGCTCGAGCTCAGCACCGACCCGGCAGAGAACACCTGGAGCATCCACCCACTCCATGTAATGCAACCCCCCCCCCTCCCGTCCCCCCGTTCCTACCCAGGATTTTCGGGTTTCTCTTTTTACTGACAGTGTTTGATCAGGACTCCACTGAGCCAGATCAGTTCACAGCCAGACCTCCGGTCTACAAACTCCGCTTTCTGCCTCGGAACGAGAAGGCTCTGAGACAACAATTGGAGCGCGTCGATGGATAAATTTGAGGTGGGCACGGTAGTCCAATGTCTGATGAAGCAAATCGCTGGATCGTCACATTTTCAAACGGATCAGGAATGAAGGTGTACTTCCCAATGAGATTATGATAATATTCAAGGGCTCAAGGCGAGTCTAGAAGATCCGCGTAAGCCTCTAGACTAGATCCGACCAAGTCAACAAGTCCCCAACATGCATTTCCCTTGAAAGTCCTTACCCAAACTCTTATTATCGCCTGCGCCAACCGTACCATGTGGGTGAAGTCTTTTACTTTCTCTAAGATATCACTTTCTCTCAGAGCTGGCTGGTCCTCGCTGGTTGGCCCAGTCTCCTCCGCAATGCGATTGACCCAGAGGAACAGCAACCGTTCGTGCTCCGAAATTCTCGCGGGGCCAATCTCCGGTAGAGTGAGAAGCCATCGACTGAGCAGAAAGGAGTATTCCAGACTACTCAACGAGTGCTGAATACTCCAATACAGCGAATGTGTTCTAGCGACAAAGTCGATGCCGGACCGGACCGGAATCGACAATGCGTGCACCCCGTGGAGGAGGGCCATGACAAGACCCGGTGTGCGGACGATTGGGGGCGCACCGTACAATGCTTCAGCAATCTGCTGCCGTTGTAAAGATTGGAGGGCACGGCAGGGCCCTAGGTCTAGGTAAAGCCTGACGTACGCCTGTCCAAGCAGTGCACTAGAGGTAAAGGCAATTGGGCCAGCAGGATTGCGAGGATTGGTACTTGACTCTGGAGTCTGCTGCCACCGCGACTTCCAGTTGCGTAGTACATCTTCGAGCAGAGCCAGGTCCCCAGTACGCAATAAGTGGTTTAAAGGTGGATGGACGTAAACCTGCCGGGAGTAATAGATCTGCTGGAGTATTGCATGGATGAGAATATGGTTCCCGAGCGGAGTTGAAGACGTCGAAAGCCCATGTAGAATTGGTGGCCGACTAAATAAATGGGTAAATGAACTTTAGAAGGGGATGGAAGATTTAGGATTTGCCTCAAAAGCCAGTTGCCATTCGATTGCACTTCCCGCTTTCCATAATGCGGTTGGGCATGGCAAGTTGAGCTGGAGCTCAGAGTTGAGGATCAAGGGGGCAGTGTTGTACATGAGTGAATGAAGATTGTGGAATGTGTAGGCGACCAATTTTGTGCGCCTGTCACGTTCCTGCCTGACCCAGTTGAACCAATTTTCAGGTCGACCATCAACCTCGATCCTTGAAGGAGTATCGGGTTCACATAAGCCATGGGCACGAGTCAGTGCGGCAAGAACTCCTTGTAGGGACAGGATATCCTGGAGTATCTCTAAGTTATTTCCCCAGGTGGCAAATATAGTGAGGAGCAACAAGGTCTGGATGTTCTCCATTGAGTCGCCTGTGATTCTTTGTTGTTCATGCCTGGTAGCACAAGATTCGATCTGGTGCTGCTGTCTAGTTCGTAATTTAGGGGGCTTTTGTGCATCTAGCTCATCCAGAAGAAGGGCTCTTGCAGCATGGAAGAATGCTAGGCCTCTTGTGGATTCGAATCGAAATTGAGAGCCGCACGCCGCGATAGCGAGAGTCAAAGCCGGGCTACAGCGCGAGATTGATAGGGTTGGAGCATGTATGAACGGCAAATGCTCATTCAGACCATCAACGAATCCATCTATCGAGCACGAGAGTGCGTACCTGGATGGCGGCCGAAAATCTAGGGGTAGCATGTCTCCGGCACGTCCAAGCCTCTCCACAAATTTCTGGTGATCCTGGTGGCTGATATTATAGAGAGATTGCACTCTATGTGGGAGTAGACCGTTCTCGTCGGTGTCATCATGCCGTGACTCTGGTTGCAGGGATGGCAGTCGGGAGCCAAAATTCGAGAAAGGAACCTCACCGCCCATTAGTCGCCGGTCAGGCGACCGCGACTGGCCCGTGGCGCAGTGCTGAGATCTCTCTTCTGCTAAGTCGCGTTCTAAAGCAATGCGTCCAGAAGGAGGCAAATAGTCTCCGGATAAAAATCCTTCGTTCTCCCAGTCAAGAGTAAGTCCTATGCTTTCAATAAACGCACTAAAGTCTTGCATCGGATCTCCAATGGGCACAGGTGTCACATACGGCATTGTATCTTCATACGAACTTCCTTCAACGAGGAAAGTAGAGCTCTGCTCATAGGAACTCGCCGGGTGCGAGGCCTGCAACGAGGGGTTCTCCAGCATCTGAGTTGGACTGGGAGGTAGATCCGTGGCGGTGTTTGACAGAGGCAACCTTATCGAGTCTACTGAGGGAGACTCGACAGATAATTGCTCTAGCGTGTGGTTAGGAGCAGCAGCACCGACATGCAGGGCCGACACCGCTGGTTCTTGAGGCTGCTCGTCAGTAGCATGCTTGCGTGCATGAATGAGTCTTCGATGACGGCTCAATAAATCACTGATTGCAACAAGTCAGTGCCCCCTGGTGGTATATTATCATCATGCTCCAAGCGAATACCTTCTACCAAATGTCTTGGAGCATATCGAACAATGAAACGGTTTCTCATTTGTATCTATCCAACTATGAGCCGCTCGAAGCCATTTGCAAATTCATGCTCGAGGACAACTGACGAGTTCTGAGATGACGCTGAAGATGCTCCACGCGAGAAAATGACCTTTGGCAGTAATGGCATAATGGGGGCTGCCGGCGCTGCACCTTACGCTTTGCGTGGGTCTTTGGTTGGATGGTTGCCTCAACTTCCATATGGACGAGGAGTGGTAAGCAAGAGAGAGCATGAGGGGAAAAGAGCGACAGAATTGGCATGATATGCCTTGATAACGTCCCTCCCTCCTTGGGTGGCGGCACCAACGATTGGGAGGTGGGGGTTTTCTTGTGGGACAACATCAGGGAACGAGCCAATCACTCCCTCCTCAAGTTCTCTGTATAACTAGTAGTATAGCAAAATAATACAGCGTCAATGATGTACACCTTACCTCAAGCAGGCACTATGAGTGTACTGATCACGGCTTCCGCAGGATGAATCTTGGCTGAACAACATCTTAGTATGGGGAAATATTGTAGAAATCCGACAATCCACAATGCCACTCTGCCGTGCGGCAACTCGGCGAGCACCTGAATGCTGGTGATATATCGCTCCGCCAGGCCGTGCCTCTGATATCTAGACTACATGGCATTAGCAATCGTTATATGTCACGGCCCTCGGGTCGGTGTGCAAAATTAGGCCAGCATGGATCCGATATCTGCCTGGAGTTGGCTTTGGTCGATTTTCATGGTGTTAGAAATCGTGGTTAAGTCAATGGTCATTTCATCCTTCACGTATGATTCGGTACAGAACAACGAAGTGTCCCGATATTGCCCCGTGGATAGCCAGCAATACAGTACCGATCGTCTGACAAGAAAGGCGTAGTGATCGGGATTGTTCTGGGTTGTGTAAACATCAACGACATCGTCGGTTCAAACATCCACCCTGCTTTGTGGGCCGCCCTCGGTCCTGGGTAGGGCATGGCCCAGTGATCGTGGCAATGTTTCTGGGCCTGCTCTGTGGGGTTGTGTTTATGCACGCACTGACGAGAATCGAGAGTTGAATGGGGATTGCAGGTGAAGGAAACAGAATGCATGGAGGAATGTCGTTGCACCAGATCCGGATGCTTGCTGGTAATTGATGAGAGAAGGCCAGATTTCCTCCACACGCGAGTCTAGGGAGAAACAAGGCGAGCACAATTGGATAATTATGCCCAGTTGCACCGCTGTGTTATGTATAGTATCCACATTTCGGACTGGGCCCATCGTTGGATTGATGCAACTCTTCGGTTGCTTGTCTGGAAGCCAGAGCGGCCTTTTAGTGCTAGCTTCTCCACGGTCATGCTTGAACCAGGGCTGAAAATTTCTCGATGGGATGTAGGCTTCAAGCAACATCTCGCTGTCAGTTATCAGTGACAACTAGGGCTCGCGAACTAGTACTGAATTGATAGTTACAGTACTTTTCCGGCCACGAGCGGTCGCCTCGTCGGGGCGGTCTCCCCGTGTCGAGTTTTTGACAAGGCTCTCGCTCTTGCTACTTAGCTCGGTCATACTTACTTTATTCAGCAAGTGGCAGCGAGCAGGCTCCTTTGGGAAGTTCTGTGCGTGAATGGCATGGTGAATAAGTCTCTTTGCAAGTTATCGCTGCTTTGCAATTTCGGATTGAAGATGGAAGGTGTCGTTTACCCTCTTCTGCCTGGAAAGCGACCTGATTTTTCAGACCTTGATTTGTGGTCGATCTGTTCCAGTTGTTGGCACACAAGTGGAATTTCTCGTGCAGTGCGTCCAGATCGCCTATCTCGCCTATCTGCGCCTCGTGCAAAGTGACGTTGATGCCCTCGACTCGCGATGGTCGGTTCTGAGAGCTACAGATACGATGTCTGTTTTATCTGACGTAGGAGTCGATCTGCAACGCAAGGGTTCCTTACTGCGCACCAGTGTCGACGGCAACGAAATTAAATCAACTCAGACACGCGTTGTAGCGAGAACAAGGCCTGGGGGTGACAATTCCAGTTTGGGGTTGGCTGGTGACGTCAGCGTGGTCGAGGTGGTCGATGTGGTCAATGTTTAGCCTGAGGAGCCCTGCCCCAGTGGGTGAGCCCACCGCTGCCCTTTATTAGCCTCAGCCGATCCTTGTGGCTCAGATACAGAGTACAGGACAGGGGCATCGGTCCGAAAAGAATCCCCCAACAACAAGTTTCACCTGTGGAGTATCTGGTCAGTGTTGTTGGCCATCAACATTACGCGGGTAATCTTGGAAGAGACTCGAATCATGGCATTGCCATTGCAGTCAATTGGTAAGTTAAATACTGGGGACTATGCCTCCCGAGCCTGGCAACGGTGAGTCGCTGTTGGGCACCAAGCGCCTTGGACGCCCCCTTTTTCCTGAATCCGGTTCCCTGTCCACTGCCTCACTTGAGACTGCCAGTGGGTGATAGCCTCACTCCCAAACATACTAATCCAAGCCAAAGCCTCGCCCTTGGTCACTGCTCTCCTCCCTAACGTCAAGCTCGTTCGCGTCTTCACTTCACCACTTAGTATGTCGACATCATCAATACAGGTCCTGGGTATCTCGACGGAGGACTTTGACCGGGACCATCAGTTGAAGGAAAAGCCAAATCCAGCCTTCAGAGTTCATGGTCGAGTGAACGTCTACGATCAAGATGGATCTTTTGATACGGTTCGAATCAATCTGAGGGGCGCCGTCAAAACTCGAATTGGCCCCAAGACCTCCATCGAGCCATTACCAACCTCGACGTTGACCAAGACCAACCTCGACTTCAAACCTACGTACTCGGCATCAGGGCATGGCGCTGAGGAACAACATCTTGATTTCGTGATGCCCCTACCTAGCCGGATGGCCCAGCAGAGTAGCGCCAAGGACGCCCAAGCAAGCCCAACGGACACGTTTGTACCCTCGCTGTCCCTCTCTGCCAAAACATACATCACTCGAGTCACAGCGCTGAAAGACCGGCATCTCATGGATGGCCACTGTCAGGTGGTGTACTGGCTGGAGACCGAACTCTTGCGGTCGGAAACCAACCGAGTGGTACGCAAGATGTCGTGCCCGGTCGATGTATCGTCATTGCACGTGCCTCTGAACGTGGAGGTATCCAACGGGCAAAAGGACGTCGAGCAGGTCGTCAAACACAAATCAAGAGGCTTGACTAGAGTGTTCAGCTCGGTGCCTCCCCCACAACTCTCGATCAAGATGCCGAATCAACTGGGAACGATCTCATCCAGCTCGGCCAAGGTCACGACGACGAGCCGCAACCTCTCCATCCCGGCCACCGTGACTCTGGACATGCCGCTTGGAACGACACAGCAGACCCTCGCGGCACTGGAGAAAGGCACACTCCACTGCACGGTCAAAGCACACTGGTACACCCGCCGGACCTTCGCAACCACCAACCTGTCACACTTCGAAGGCAAGCCCATGAACCCGGAAACCGTGATCCGCACCACAACGGTGTCCTCGCAGAAACTCCAACTCAACCTCCCTCCCCTCTACCACCTGGCCTCGACCTCAGGAGGCCAAAGCGCCAGTGGTGGTGGTGGTGGTGGTGGTGGTGGTGGTAGTAGCAATACCTCGAAATACTCTACGTCGATGATGCTCGACCTGACGCTCCCGGAATCGGTGTCGAGCCCATCCGTGTCGACCGAGCTGCTCGACATCAGCTACACGCTCGACCTGTCGATGAGATTCACCTTCCACAACCACAGCAGTAACAACAACGACTCCGTCATGCGCCCCTGCGGCGCAGACTTCCACCTGCCGCTCACTCTGTCAGCCGCCCAGCCGGCTGTCATGCTCAGCCTGCAGCAACCAGACCCTCTCTCGGGCCTGGTCGAACGGGGCCTGATCCTGGCCCCTCCTCCCTACATTTTATGATTGGGGAAAAATGACTTGACGATTCTAAAGAAAGCGTTGCTAAATCCCCCCTTCCCGTTTTGTCCTTTCCCCGCCCTCTACTTGTTTTACAGAGTGCATCAGCGATGGATGGAAAGACTCGTTACTTTAACTTTTGGATGGGGTCGTTTGATTTTGGAAAGCGTTGCATATAGCATCCGTCCGTCATGTCATATAGATTGTCTGTCATCTAACTATACCCCCCCCTCCCATAGACTGTGGCCCTTTTTCAAGGGTTCTCTGGAGAAGCCAAGGTCTCCCCTTTTGTGCTCCTGAATCGAGCACCATAATGGTAAATAACTTTCGAAGCCGAATGTAAGATTCTTTTCTGGTTGCCCGATGGGGCGACAGACGGTCTTGCTTGCGTTGGGCGCCCGGGTTTGGACCCCGACACAAGCTGCCCGACCTGAATTGTGCCTGAAGAAGCGGGTTTTTGGGCTGGCGGCACCCCAATGAAATTCTCCCCAGTCCTTGGCTCCACATTTGATCGCCCACCCCAGGGTCCAATGCCTTGGGTCAAACTCCCCCGCTGGGCAGGGCGAGTCCAGCCTTTCGTCGATCATCCAGCATCCAGCCCTACGCACTGCCTGAGCATTTCTGAGACCAACAACGACCCCATCCAAACGCCTCACTTTGTCTTCTTCCTCCAATAAGGCATATGGAGTTTCTTTGTCTTTGCAAACAGACTCCAATGAATCCGCGCAGGGCGTGGAGTCTCTCACACCGCCACTGCCGTCCTTGAATAATATCGAGGATAATGATTATTGCTGTGGCCCTCAACCTTTCCCGACTATTCCCAGTATCGACTTTGGTCATTAGTGATTTTTAGGTTTTGGGCACGGAGGGGAAAAAAAAACAAGGCAGGTCACCGCTGTTCGAGGAAGGGAACTCCTTGCTATTAATTGGCACCCAATCAAACAAGTCAAGGCCCAACTGATGCCTGGCCAGGAAGCGTGGGGGAAAGCAGGTGCCCAGCCAGATGCCTAGGGTGAGATTCGTTGTCGATGATATTTACAATAGTGAGTGAGTGGATGGTGGAGAAAGGCATCTTCAGCCAAAAGGTGAGGCAGCCCTGGGGCTCCCATTACCAGCCTTCCACCTCTGTTCTTTGTCGGGAGAAAACCTCCAACAGCCATTCGTGCCCCGTAGCCGATGTGCTTCCGAAGGGTCAAGCTGGTCCATGAGCTTCTCCACGACCTCGTCGTCGACGTCGTCGACGTCATCCTCATTATTGTTCCGTCGGGTGAAGAACATCGTTTCCCAAGTTCGGCCTTCGGTCTTCTCCTTTTTCCTCATCTCGCGTTGAGCATTCTCCAACTTGGATTTCTG
>Ga0105239_10001174_pt1 | contig 35994 bp, 30 predicted proteins | sample KBSC44metaG_FD_92761 | JGI IMG/M metagenome (GOLD analysis project Ga0105239, IMG submission 92761) | Corn rhizosphere microbial communities from Kellogg Biological Station, Michigan, USA - KBS C4-4 metaG | ecosystem: Host-associated > Plants > Roots > Rhizosphere > Soil | place: Michigan, USA... | reverse complement strand
TCCATTTATTAACCGAAACGGTGTTGTTTAACAACAACAAATACACCAGGGCCGAACGCCTGCTAATAAGGGCCGAAATTATGCCTGATGACGAAGACTGGAACCCTCAAAGAATGCCGGTCGTGGTTACCCTTGTACCGCTTGCTACCGGCTATGCCGGCGATGAGGCAATAGGGATACAAACCGAAGTGAACCATGTTACTATAATGGGCATAAGGTTTACAGGCAGCCCAAATTACTCCTATAAAAACGAGAATGAACTACGGCGCTCATACCCCATATGGCGCGATGGAAAAGACCTGGATGACCTGCTTGTCACACAATGTATGTTTGCGGGTAATGCGGAAGTAATGCCATTGCACGTGGGGGTAATTGCTAACGGGCAAGGGCTGGTTGTGGACCATTGTGCATTTTTTAATTGTAACAACCCGGTTGTATTCTGGGAAACGGATAAAGGGCCCGGTAAAGGCAATGCCATGCGCTATTGCATTGTTTATGGAAGTTCTTTTAGCGCCGTTTGGACTACCGGCGGCACCAGCGGCGGCGACTTCGAATTTCACCATAACGTTATAGCCAATTGTAAAACAGTATGGGTAAGGGAAAAAGGCATCAATTTTAAATATAATATTCATGATTGTGTTATTACCGGAAACGAACACTTTGCAGGTTTTGGCGTAGGCCCCTTAGGCTGGTTTGAACCCACACCTGGTGATTTCCTAAATTTGAAAAATATTAAAACCGAAGGTACGGTACAGCTCGAGACGGACCAAAAGAAGCGTAATTACCTGCAATTGGCAGAAGGTTCGCTGGGTACAGAGTTAAAGGCCGGCTTGTTCAAAATTTAAGTTGGCAAAAAAATGTTTGTAAACTGCTGTTTCAGCCCGTAGTTTTTACGTCTCCGCAGAGTCTGCATCATGATGAACCTGAGCAGGTAAAAATTCCGTACATTTAATATTGCTATGGATCGTATACTTAGTCAAAACTTTTTTTCGATAACTGGTAATCCACAAAACGCTCCTGGTTTCCGGAAGGATGATAGTACCCCTGCATATAACCAGGCAATTACGCTTCAAACAGTTCATAACCTGGATAAACAAATAATTCAGCAGATAGCAACCGGCTTAGTGTTAACCTTTATCAACCCAAATGAAGCCCGCGGTGAGGTTTGTTACGCCAATGAACCGAACCTGCGCCCGGAGTTCAGGCAAAGTTTTACTGCCACAGATCTGCTGGATTATATTTATGCCGTGCTGCATACCCAGGCTGAACAAAATGGGGAGTTTTTAAAAACAGGCATTGTCGAAATACCTTACCCAGTCAATGCGGATGATTTTTGGAAGATGGTGCAAACCGGGAGCTGTTTACGATACCCGCGCCTGGAATAAATATTGATTATTTTAGATCCGTGGAGTGCAGCAATTTAATTTTCCACTTTCCGCCTTGTTTTACCAGGGCGGCGCTTTCGAGCCATTTTACCGTGCGGTGCACTTCGCCAATGGTTACTTCGGCAGTGTTGTAATAAACTACCCAGGCGGCATCGCCAATTTCATCGGTTTTAACAAAGTCGATTTTGTTTACGCGTTTAATGTTTTTGCCTTTCAGGGGTGCCAGGCCTTTCGTCAGGGAATCGGCATTTAGCACCTGTGCGTGTTCAACCAGGGTAAAATCGGTGGTGAGCTCGGCCCTCATCGCGGGATCGTCTAAAGCAGCAATCGCATCAAAAAAACGGATAACAGTGGCCTGCGGCGATGTTGGAGTAACTACATTTTGCGCAAATGTTGTAATACTTATTAAGACAATTGCAGATACAATGATGAGTGTTTTCATAACGGGAGTTTGCCGGTTTATTTACCGGAATACAGATAACAATGGCAAGTTAAAAAAATAGCACTAACGAGGCAAATTGAGGAATAGGCCTGCTCCACCTCCGCATCGTCTTTGTGCCGCCGCTAAGCTAACCCGCCGCCGAAGCGTCTTCCGGACTTTCCCGACTTTCGGACTTCCCGACTAAAACTACATCTTCTTAAATACCGACATAAACAGCGCGGGGTTACCGCTGGTATCAAATGCTTCGGGGTAGCTGTCCCCCTTAAGGTTGTAGCAAATGGTAAGTTGTTCGTTTTCGTATTTGTAAATGGCGGTAAAATGTTTGCCGGTGTTTACACCTTCTTTGCCGTAAATATCCATTTTGTTACTGCCTTCGGTGTAACGGCAAACGCCTTTGTCAACACTTTCGGCGGTAAAGGTGTAAGTACTGTCGGCTATAACCAGCTTTTGTGTGCCAAAGGATGCCGGCGGCAAGGTCATTTTGCCCATGGTTTCTTTAACGGGCACCCAGGTACCGTTTAACTTGTTAGTTTGCTTTGCGCTGCCAATGCTGAGGATAAGCAACGAAATAATTGTTACAAGGCGCATATGTTTCTGTTTTAAAGATGGTTACACCAATCTAAATTACAAAAACGAAGCAAAATTTAAAAATGTAAAATGACTTTTACCGGCTATTTTACTGTGAATACGGCGCCATCGGTAAATCCCTTAAAATCGGGATTTAGCTGCCGCGATACCAACTGCAGCGAATCCTTATTGCGCCTTACTTCAAGGTAATGGAACATCGGTTTGTAATTGGCCGACAGGTCAGGTGTTACGGCATTGGCATAAAGTGGCTGGTGCAGGCCTCCCCCGCCGCCAATCACCATGAAAGTTTTGCCCTGCATATTAAACCGTTCGAAGTTATGTGAGTGTCCGCTCAAAAACAGCACGCATTTTTTTGAGTTGATAAACGCCGGCAAAAAGTTTTGCCGCACCTCCATTGATGGCTTTACAACTTTACTGTTAGTATACGGCGAGTGATGGCAGCCCACTATCACAAATTTAATGGCAGCGTCGGCGTCCAGTTTTTTTATGGTAGTGGTGTACCAGTTATCCTGCGCCAGTATTTGGGCAGTGGTCATTTTAGCGAAGTTGGAATTAAGCAGCACCACGGCAACAGAGTCGATCACTTCGGTATAACCGGCCGGGTTATACATGGGGAAGCGGGTTTGAAAATTTTTTGTGCCGCGGCTGGCATTAAACATTACCTCGTGGTTGCCCAGCGTGGCGTATACAGGGATGCAGTCGTCGGTGCATTGTTTAAGGTAGCTGTCAATCCTGGCCCACTTTTTTGTTTTGTAGCCAAGCGAAACTACGTCGCCCAATATAAACATGCCCGCAGGGTGCAGTGTGTTTACATCCTTAAAAATCATTTCGGTCGCCTTTTGGTTGTGGTTCGATTTAAGGAGCAGCTTTTCTACCCACATCGGCTCCTGCGTGTCGCTGGCAAAGGCTATTACAGGCTGCGTTTGCTGGGCAAAGGCATTGCCAATTGAAAAAACGAGCATAAAAATAGTGAAGAGCCTGCGCATGAGGTAAATAACGAAAAAATTGATAGAATAGTTTATTGGTCGTTAGTCATTAGGTCATTAGGTGAAGTCGATGGCGGGGATACTGTTTTATTAAGGTTTATATTTTTCGCATCGTGCGGCGACAGGTGTAGCGTCTTCCGGACTTTCGGACTTCCGACTTTTCGGACTTTCCGACTTCTTTACTATCTTGCCCAATTACAAATATCCACATATGCCACAACTTTGCTGTATAGGCCATATCACCAGCGATAAGGTAGTAACCACCCGCAACACCATGCACATGGCTGGAGGCACTGCCTGGTATTTTTCGTGCGCGCTTAGCCGCCTGCCGGTCGACTACCTGCTGGTAACCGCCCTTGCCCCTGCCGAGATGCATTACGTTGCCGATTTGCGCAACAAAGGCATCAGCGTACAGGTTCAACCCAGCGCCCACACCGTGTACTTTGAAAACATATACGCGCAAAACCAGGACGAACGCACCCAAAATGTGCTCGCCACCGCCGATCCGTTTGACATTGAACAATTTGACAATGTTGACGCCGATATGTATCACTTTGGGCCATTGCTGGCAGATGACATCAGCACGGAATTGATAAAAACACTCGCAGCCAAAGGCCGCGTAAGCATTGACGTACAGGGTTACCTGCGCGAGGTTATCGACCAAAAAGTGCACCCTACCGATTGGCCCGCCAAAAAAGAAGCTTTGCAATATGCTGATATTGTTAAAGCCGATGTTGCCGAACTCCAGGCCCTAACCCATTGTGACAACGCCGAAGATGGCGCAAAAATGCTTGCCGGCTGGGGAGTGAAAGAAGTGGTAATAACCAATGGCAGCCATGGGTCGGTAATTTACAGCGACGGGCAGTTTTACACTATTCCGGCTTATGCACCGGTAAACCTGGTTGATGCCACGGGCTGCGGGGACACGTATATGGCGGGCTACCTTTACCGCCGCCTTAAGGGCGATGATATACAGCAGGCTGGTAAGTTCGCTGCCGCTATGGCCAGCCTGAAAATGGAATCAGCAGGCGCGTTTTTGGGGACTGAGGACGAAGTTGTTGAAGTTTTGCATCGATAGGATATGGAATCAAACGGTCAAAAAGTATTTGAAGACTACGTTCTTAAACAAGATGAGCAATTTAAACCTTGCTTAATCGAGCTTCGCCGCATTATACTTGATATAATCCCGGCCGCCGAAGAAAGCTTTAGCTACCAGGCTCATTGCTTTAAACACGTTTACATGCTGGTGGGTATTGGCGTTACCAAAGAATTTTGCAGCATGTATACCATGAGCCCTCCACTGGTGAAAAGCATGAAGGATGAACTTAAAGGTTACAAAGTCTCGGGTGCCACCATCCACTTTAAACCAAGCGAGCCCTTGCCCGTTGCCCTTATCACCAAAATAGTGCTGGCCCGGGCAAAAGAAAATGAACTGCTTGCATTAAGTCGGCGGAAAAAATAAAAGTAGTCTGGAAGCTCAAAGTCTTAAGTCAGAGAAAACAAAATTTGACTCAAGACTTGCGACTTAAGACTTTCGACTTAAAATTATTCCCTTTTCAGCAGGGTATGCTGATAATAAATTTGCTATAAACCCCAGGCTCCGATTGCACTTCAATTTTCCCGGCCATTTGCGTAATTGCATCTTTTACGAGGTATAGCCCCAAACCAGAGCTCTTTTTATTATTGCCCGACATGTAAAATTTATCGAAAATGCGCTCCTGGTCCTGTTGCCGTATTCCCAGCCCGTTGTCTTCAACTTCAATTATTGCTGTTTTTTCCTGCTGATAGGTTTTCACCTTTACCCATTGTTCCTCTTTTTTCGGGTCGCTGTACTTCATCGCGTTGGATACGAGGTTGCTTAATATTACCTGTAGTTTCAGCGCATCGCTGTCAATTCTGTTCAGTGCCACTTCTTTATATATCTGTATCTGCTTACTGCCGTTTCGATAATGATTCTGCGCTATCACGTCATTAATAATCGATGCCAGGTAACATTCCTTTTTAACAAAGCCCGTATGTTTACTCTGGATAAACAGCATCATTTCATTTATAAAATGGTCCTGCTTTTCAAGGCTTTCCTTCATCATCAATATGTACGCTTTGATCTGCTCAATGTCCGATTCCTCATCAATCAGGTCTATTAAACCAATAAGCGCAACCAGTGGCGCCCGCAAATCATGCGTTACGTTAAATACAAATTTATCCAGCCCGGCGTTGATTACCTGCAAGCTGTCATTTTGTTCAATTACCTTCTTTTGTGAGTTGGCAAGCTTGCTGATCATAATGCCTGCGTATGATAGTGAGCTTCCTAAAATAACCAGCGTAATAAAAATATTGGCCAGGAATATATACAAATTTATGCTGCGACAGATTGCACCAAGTGCATCAGAAAATGCTTTCTCCTTAACTGTCAGCTCTCCCGAAATACCGGTGATTGCCAGGATAAGAGACCTCTTTCTCGCCGCCGGAATTTCGCCTTTCATCATTTCGGTATGCGCCTGCAAGCCGGTCTGGTGCAGCCTGTTTACCAAAACATCGCCTTCCTGCCATATCTGGATTATACTTTTAAAACTGGGCAGATCTTTGAAATTTCTAAAAAGCCACACCAGGTTGTCAACATCCTCGGGGTGATTTTTTCCCCGTAAAAAACCTTCCCTTGCCAACTGGTAGTTATCGCCTGCTGTCAGGGCCATCCGGGCATCGTGGTCGCCCTTGGGAACGCTGATCTCCCGCTCAAAAGCAGTATAATCATCTTTATTCCCCAGAAAAATATAATTGATCAGGTGCGCAGATGCATCTTTTTGGCCCTTGGAATATTGCGACTCGCCGTTGATATAAGCCCTCGCAGCAGATAATGTTTTGATGGTATAAAAATTCATCACTATCATTATAGCCGAAGCCACCACCACTATCAGCAGCAAAACAAAGGACGTTTTTTTGAACAACAGCTTGAGACCGGCTACAAACGATTTAGGATTCTCCCTCACAATAAAAAATATTAACTGTTATCAATAGTTTTTTTACAAACTCACCTTAAATAGGTCTATAAAAAAATCAGCCCGGTTAATCTTTAAATGCTATTATAAATCAGGATATTAAATTGTAATAAGGACTAAATAAACCAAACGATTTATAATATCTGCGTTATAAGTTTAATAAGGTTTTAATATTTTTATTACGTAAAAGTTTAAACATTAGTTTCGCTTAAAATACTATTGTTCAAAATATTAATTCGTTGTCTGCTGGGATTGAAACGATAAAATTGAATAAATATTCATAAAAAAATTGCTGCCAGCTACTGCCGGATTTTGTATAAAACGAGCCTGTAGGCAAGCGTCAACATATTAGCAAAGTCACCTGGGTTGTGCGCTATACTTTTTTATTAAAAACGATAGTTTTTATTTGGTCAAAATCGCCACATCGGGCCCGTTTGCCCGGGTATAAACTACGTTTCCGTTATAGGTTACAGAGCTTAACACCAGGAATGAACAACAACCCGGGGTTTTTCCGGTTTTAAATAAAAGCAAATCCTGGGGTTTATCGGCTACCTGCATAGTTACAGTATCGACCGGGCCGCTTGGCGGTACAAAAATATTGAACTTTTTTCCTGCGCTGTCAACTCTCAAAAAAACAGAATCGGGTTTGCCATTTATTATATGCCGTAACTTTAGCTGGCTTATTTTGTACTTTGGCGAAGCTGCAAAAAACAAGTCTTCACCGGTAGTTTTATCAACTATCCTGAAGTTAAGGTTTGGCAATACCGTGGCAATTAAAGGGCACGGGCCGCATTTATTAGTTGAGTTTGAAGTACAGCCAATTACAAGCATCAAAAACAGCATGACGCCGGTAACAGAGTAAAACAACGATTTCATATTTTGCTAATTTAAATTTCCGGTTGGTTAATTAATAGTACGGTCGATTATGAATAAACGCGACAACCGCGGGCAGATACGTTTAAAATTTGTTTGCTTATATTTCCCAATAAACCTTACCTTGTAACAACCTGATTATTATGAAGAGAAAAACTTTTATCCAATTAAGCGCTACCTTAATGGCAACACCTCTTGCATCACCATTTAGTTCATTGGCTTACCAGCAAAGGCTTAAAAACTGGGCCGGCAACCTCACCTTTAGTACAGGAAACGTCTTTTACCCAAAATCTGTAGAAGAAGTACAGGCGCTGGTGAAAAAGCATAGTAAGATAAAAGTACTTGGTACCCGTCATTGTTTTAATAACATTGCCGACAGCACCGACAACTTACTATCGACAAAAGAACTGAATAAAGTAATCGGAATTAGTGCCGACCAAAAAACAGTCACCGTTGAAGGTGGTATAAAATATGGCGAGCTCGCCCCTTACCTGCACCAAAAGGGTTATGCATTGCATAACCTGGCATCGCTGCCGCATATTTCGGTAGCAGGATCCATTACCACTGCTACCCATGGCTCCGGCATTAAGAACGGGAACCTGGCCAGCGCAGTTACCGGTTTGGAAATTGTAATTGCCGATGGAAGTATCGTCCAGCTATCGAAAGACACAGACCCTGAAAAATTTAATGCCGCTGTTGTTGGTTTGGGCGCGTTAGGTGTTATTACAAAAGTAACGCTCCAAATTCAGCCTACTTACATGGTGAGGCAAAACGTTTTTATTGGTTTGCCAATGGAACAGCTGAGGATCCACTTTGAAAAGATACTATCGGCGGGCTATAGCGTAAGTTTGTTTACCGACTGGCAAACCGACCGTATTAACGAAGTTTGGATAAAAAGCCGCGTTGGGGTTGATAGCGATAAAGTAATGCCCGAGTTTTACGGCGCAAAGGCAGCAACCAAAAACGTTCACCCGATTATTGCCCTCGACGCCAAAAACTGCACCGAGCAAATGGGTGTGCCAGGGCCGTGGCATGAACGGCTCCCTCATTTTAAAATGGGATTTACCCCAAGTAGCGGCAAGGAGCTGCAATCAGAATACTTTATTCCGCTACATCATGCCCTCCAGGCAATCCATGCCATCCACCGTTTGGGTAAACAAATTGGCCCGCACCTGTTCATTACCGAAATACGTACCATAGCAGCCGACGATTTATGGATGAGCCCATGCCATAATCAAACGTCCGTCACCATTCACTTTACCTGGAAACAGGAAACGGCCGCTGTGTTAAAGCTGCTGCCAATAATTGAAAAAGAGCTCGCCCCGTTTAATGCACGGCCGCACTGGGGAAAGATATTTACCATAGAGCCAAAAACACTTGAGTCACGCTACGAAAAACTGGCCGGCTTTAAAAAGCTGGTAGCCGAATATGACCCCAACGCCAAATTCAGAAATGGATTTTTAAACCATAATATTTACGGATAGAGAAGAGAGTCAAGAGGGCAAGAGTCAAGAATCAAGAATCAAGAGCCAAGATAAATTCGGTTAAACTAATTCGTGTAATTCGCCTCAATTCGTGAGGCTTCGTGTCAATCAAATAAAAAAGGCCTTGAAATTACTTTCAAAGCCCTTGATATTAAACAATTGTAATGTTGTTATTCGCCGGCAGCGTGATCATGCGTTGCTTCCTCGCGGAACAGCTTGGCGCTGAAATAGTCGTTATTCATCCGGCTGATGTTGGTCATCTTAATTTCTTTAGGGCATTCGGCTTCACAGGCGCCTGTATTGGTACAGTTACCAAAGCCTTCGGCATCCATTTGTGCAACCATGGCTTGTACACGGCTGTAACGCTCTGGCTGGCCCTGAGGCAGCATACCCAGCTGGGTAACCTTGGCCGACACAAATAACATAGCCGATGCATTTTTACAAGCTGCAACACAAGCCCCGCAACCAATACAAGTTGCCGAGTTGAATGCCTCATCAGCAATAACCTTCGGAATAGGAATCGAATTGGCATCAATAGTAACGCCGGTGTTTACGGATACGAAACCACCCGCCTGTTGTATCCTGTCGAAAGCTGACCTGTCTACCGCCAAATCCTTTACCACCGGGAACGCGGCAGCGCGCCATGGTTCGATCACAATGATTTCGCCATCGTGGAAAGTACGCATGTGCAGCTGGCATGTAGTAATGGCATTTTTTGGCCCATGCGGATGCCCGTTAATATACAACGAACACATCCCGCAAATACCCTCGCGGCAATCATGGTCGAAATGAATGGGCTCCTCCCCTTTCAGGATAAGGCTTTCGTTCACCACATCCAGCATTTCAAGAAACGACATATCCGGCGAAATACCTTCGGCCTTGTATGTCACAAATGCACCTTTGGTCTGGGCATTTTTCTGCCTCCAAACTTTCAGTGTTAAATTCATATTTCCAGTACTCATTCTATATTAGATTTGAGATGTATTTTATTTTTTATTCGATTTTGTCTCGATTACAAAATCCTGTCAACCACTACTTATAACTACGTTGAGTTAGGTGCACGAACTCAAAGTCAAGAACCTCTTTATTCAATACTTCCGGCTGGTTATCTCCTTTATATTCCCACGCAGCCACGAAAGCAAAGTTATCGTCATCACGCAATGCTTCCCCTTCCGGAGTCTGCGATTCCAAACGGAAGTGACCACCGCACGATTCTTTACGCATCAGCGCATCATCAACCATCAGTTCGCCAAGCTCTAAAAAGTCCGCTACACGGCCTGCTCTTTCAAGTGCCGGGTTAACTTCATCTCCCTCACCCACTACCTTGGCATTTTTCCAAAAATCGGCCCTCAGCTCGGCTATTAAACCTTTTGCTTTGGTCAGGCCTTCTTCGGTACGCGCCATGCCGCAATACTCCCACATTATGTGGCCAAGATCGCGGTGGTATTCGTTAACTGTTTTAGTGCCGTTTAAAGCCAATAGTTTGTTGATCCGCGCCAGCACATCCTGCTTGGTCTGTTCAAAAGCCGGGTGTTTGGTGTCAACGGGTTTCGGTCCTATCTGGGCAAGGTAATCGCCCAGGGTATACGGGATAACAAAGTAACCATCAGCCAGCCCCTGCATTAGTGCCGAAGCACCTAGGCGATTTGCACCGTGGTCGCTAAAGTTACATTCGCCTAAGGCATATAGTCCCGGTACATTGGTGCTCAGGTTATAGTCAACCCAAAGGCCGCCCATGGTATAATGTACGGCTGGGTAGATACGCATTGGTTGTTTGTAAGGGTCCTCGTCGGTAATCTGATAGTACATATCAAAAAGGTTACCGTACTTGGCCGATACCGCGTCTTTACCCAGGCGTTTTATCGCATCGGCAAAATCAAGGAATACGGCAAAACCCGAGGTTCCTACGCCGCGTCCGTCGTCAACCATTTCTTTCGCGTTACGTGATGCCACGTCGCGCGGAACTAGGTTACCAAATGAAGGATATTTTCTTTCCAGGAAGTAATCGCGGTCGTCCTCTTTTACCTGGTCGGCGGTTATTTCTTTCTTTCTTAGTTTAGTCGCTACTTCAACCGTTTTTGGCGCCCAAACCCGGCCATCGTTACGTAACGATTCCGACATCAGCGTTAATTTACTCTGGTGATCGCCACTTACCGGTATACAGGTTGGGTGTATTTGGGTATAGCATGGATTGGCAAAAAACGCACCGCGTTTGTGTGCACGCCATGCAGCTGTAACGTTCGAGCCAATAGCGTTGGTCGACAAGTAAAATACGTTACCGTAACCGCCCGTAGCCAGCAATACAGCATGGCCGCTGTGGGTTTCAATGCTGCCGTTTATAAGGTTACGGGTAACAATGCCTTTGGCATGGCCGTCAACCATAACTACGTCAAGCATTTCGGTGCGGGTGTACATCTTAACTTTGCCCAGGTGTATCTGGCGGTTTAATGCCGAGTATGCACCTAACAATAACTGTTGTCCTGTTTGGCCGCGTGCATAAAATGTACGTGATACCTGCGAACCACCGAATGAACGGTTATCCAGCAAGCCGCCATATTCGCGGGCAAAAGGAACACCTTGTGCTACGCATTGGTCAATAATATTTACCGACACTTCGGCCAGGCGGTATACGTTGCCTTCGCGGGCGCGGTAGTCTCCACCTTTAATAGTATCATAAAACAGGCGATAAACGCTGTCGCCGTCGTTTTGATAATTTTTGGCAGCGTTTATACCACCCTGTGCAGCAATAGAATGCGCACGGCGGGGGCTATCCTGGAAACAAAATGCTTTCACATTGTAGCCTAACTCAGCCAACGATGCCGCTGCTGCTCCGCCCGCCAAACCGGTACCTACAACTATTACATCGTATTTACGCTTGTTGGCCGGGTTAACCAGCTTTAAGTCAAATTTATGCTTGCTCCATTTTTCGGCCAATGGCCCTTTTGGAATTTTTGCATCTAAAGTCATCTCTTATATCTGTTTTGAGAACCAAGAATCAAGAGTCAAGAATCAAGATAAACCTGATAAAATCGTCTGTGTTACTTAGCCCTGTTTTTGCATTTTTTTAACTAACTCCAAATGTCTTTTGTCTTGACTCTTGGTTCTTGATTCTTGACTCTATTTACCTAAACTTTGCAGGTAATAAACCACCGGCATTGCCGCAAACCCTACCGGGATAATTACCGCGAACAGCCAGGTGCCAATTGCATAAACTATTGGTGTATATTTCCGGTGAACCCAACCCAGCGTGCGGAATGCGCTCTGGAAACCATGCAGCAGGTGGAACGATACCGCAAACATGGCTATCACATAAAATATCACATATAATAAGTTTGTGAAGCTGTCTGCTACACGTGCATGTAAATCCTTCACCCTTACAATTTCAACGTTATTTTCAACCGACACGCTTTTTTCAAAGTCGGGGGTTACCGGTGTGTAAGCGGCCGAAGTTGTTTTATCCGTTGAAAGGTCTGTACGATACTCTTTGTAAGGCACTTTATGGCTATACTTATAAGCAAACCAAAAGTCGCTCATGTGTATCACTATAAACAAAAACAAAATTGAGCCCAGCAGACCCATGTTTTTTGACGACCAGGTAGCCGGCGATTTGTTTACCGTTGCATACGATACCGGCCTGGCTTTACGATTTTTAATAGTCAAAATCAATGCATACACCGCATGCACCAAAATAGAAAGATAAAGCAGGTAGGCAATAACTTCAATCGGCGGGAAGTGCGTTAAGAAATTGGCGTACAGGTTAAAGCCAAAACCATCGTCGTTTCTGAACAGCAGCAGGTTGCCGCCAAGGTGTACAATTAAAAACGTACACAAAAACAAGCCCGTTAAAGCCATTATCAGCTTCTTCCCCAACGATGAGTTAAAGGTTTGTTTGAATTCGCTCATTATATGTCAAGATTTATTTCCGCAAAAGTATTTATTAAATACTAAAAGATATTAATGGAAGCAGCTTATTGAGTATGAAATAACTATTTAGAAACGTTCTAAGTTGATGATTGGAGATTAGTGATTAGCGGTTGGTTTATACATTAACCGTAGGGGCGAATTGCATTCGCCCTAACCATGCAATTTACGATACGTCAACCTTGAAAGCGATGGCGAATGCAATTCGCCCCTACCTTGTGCTGTGCCTCCCTTTTAAATTTCATCTACGCAAAACATTACAAAGTCAAAATAATCGTTATTTTCGAAACCTTAACCCTGAATCAAGTTAACTTTTATCAAATGAAATTCCCCTATATTATTTTACTCGGCTTATTAGCAGCAGCCGGCTGCAAAAAACAGGCAAACGTTGAATTTTCCGGCAGGATACCAGACCTCAAAGCTGGTGTATTTACCATTAAAACACTTGGCGATAGTACTGTTTTTGGTGAAAACATAAAAGACGGCAAGTTTGCCATCCCGCAAAAACACCTGGGGCACCCTGGCTATTTTAAGTTGAACATTACCGATGATGCCAAAAATGATGGCCATAATCCTTTCGAGGTCTACCTGGAAGACGGGAAATACACCATTGAGGCAAAAGCCGATGAGCTTTATAAGTATCCTAAAATTACTTCGCCCTCAAAAATACAGGAGCAACTTTCGATGTTCTACACCCTGGCTGACAATATGAGCGCCGAAACTCAGCAGCAGATCGTAAAGATCAATAAAAACCTTACCGATAACGTGAATAAACTTTCACCCGATGCTTATACCGCCTTGCTTACCAAACTACAGGAGTACCAGTCAAAAATGCGCGATGTTGATGCTACTGCATTTAAGCAGTTTTTAAAACAATACCCGCAAAGCGAGATCAGTGCACACATTCTTTCGAAATTAGATTATGAGGGCGACCCGGTTACCTATTATGCAATTTACAAAAGCCTTAGCCCCGCCGCCCAAAGCAGCGAAGATGGCCAGGAAATTGGCGACAAACTGAGCCACATGATCAAACTGGTGGCTGGCAAACAGGCGCCGGCCCTGGAAGGTAAAACACCGGATGGCAAAACATTCGACCCGAAAAGCGTGCATAAGAAATTGATCGTGGTTGATTTCTGGAAAGCAGGCAACGAATTCAGCCGCAAAAACCACGACCAGGTAAAATCGCTGCTGGCACAGGATGGAATAGGAAAAAATGTTGAATTTATAAGTGTATCGCTGGACTCGAAATCAGACTGGTGGACAACAGCCCTGAAAGACGACAAGCTGACCTGGACCCAGGTATCCGACCTAAAAGGCAACGACTCGCCCAATGCAGCCAACTACAACATCACCGAAATACCAACCTACTATTTGCTGGACGGCCAATGGAATATTATTGTACCGAAAATCCCGCTTAAAACTTTAGAATTTGAGATATCGCAGTATTTGAAGAAGCATCAGTAAAGATTCACCCGCAGCAGGGCCCTTTTTGAGAGCTCCGCTGAAACGGATTTGTAGGTCAATACCGTACCAACCTAAATTTATGAAGGGGAATATAATTACCGCTTACTGTTTCAAGAACTTTAAGGTGTGCTTCGAAATCACTTTTGCGGACGTCACTTTCTTTAATTCTAAAATTGTAACGCGTTTCAAATCTGTCGGGACCGTCATAACCCGCCGAAAGTTCATAATATGGATTTTCCTTTGTTGGAGAAGTGTCAGTCAAAATCGATACGTGCACTTTTGAGCGCATGTTCTTTTTTAATTGCCTGCCTAATTGCTTTACCTCCGGCAAATTAAATAACTTATTCATCAAAACATCTTCGGTACTTTTCGCCTGAACATTGCTATTATATGGAATAGCATTTACAATAGTTTTATTTGATGAAAACATCGCAGGAAAAATGAACAGGAAGAAAAGGTAAACCGTCCTCATCAGCTTTACAATACAATATTTCTACAACCCATTCGCCCTAACCGTAATCTCGGCAATATCAAGTACCTGTATTTCCTGCTCTTTATTTTCGTGTTTAACACCGTCGCGCAGCATGGTCATACAAAAAGGACAGGCGGCGGCTACAACGGTGGCTTTACTTTCCAATATATCAGCCATACGCTCAACGTTGATGTCTTTGTTGCCTTTTTCGGGCTCTTTAAACATCTGCGCGCCCCCTGCGCCGCAGCAAAGGCCGTTGCTTTTGCAGCGTTTCATTTCAACCAAATCGGCATCCAAAATCTCAAGCGCCTTGCGGGGAGCTTCGTAAACGTTGTTACCGCGACCAAGGTAACATGGGTCGTGGTAGGTTATCTTTTTACCTTTAAAGCTTTCGCCTCCTTCGGCTTTTAGTTTGCCTTCGTCGATTAATTGTTGTATCAACTGCGAGTGGTGTATCACCTCGTAATTGCCACCAAGACCGGGATATTCGTTTTTAATGGTATTAAAACAATGCGGACAGCCGGTTACTATCTTTTTTATCTCGTACGCATCCAACACTTGTATATTAGCCATAGCCTGCATCTGGAACAAAAACTCGTTACCTGCGCGTTTGGCCGGGTCGCCGGTGCAGCTTTCTTCAGTGCCAAGCACAGCAAAGCTTATGTCTACGTGGTTTAGTATTTTGCAGATATCTCTTGTGATCCGCTGTGCACGCTCATCAAAGCTGCCGGCACAACCCACCCAAAATAATATTTCGGGTTGTTTACCTTCAGCAGCCATTTCGGCCATAGTACGAATTTCGGATTTCGGATTTTCCATTTCGGATTCTTATTTAGTCCATAGTCGATGGACCATAGACCATGGGATTTTGTTCATTTATATCTATCGTCTATGGTCCATGGACTTTCGACTTTTTCAAACTGCCACTGCTACTACTACCTGCAACCTTTCACTATGGTCCATGGACTATCGTCTATGGTCTTTCCTCCACCCAGTTCAACCTGTCCGCCGGGCTATATTTCCATGGTGCGCCGTTATTCTCCACATTACCAAACATATTGTTAATGCTTGCCGGCGCCTGCGATTCTTCCATCACGGCGTAGCGGCGGAGCTCAGTTATAATTTCAAGCGGGTTAATGTTTACCGGGCAGGCCTCGACACAGGCATTGCAGGTTGTACAGGCCCACAGTTCTTCCCGGGTAATGTAATTGTCCAGCAGGGTTTTATCGTCAGTGTAATCTTTGCCGTGTTTGTCGATGTTGTTACCTACCTCAGTTATCCTGTCGCGGGTATCCATCATTATTTTGCGGGGCGATAGCAGTTTACCCGTAATATTAGCGGGGCAAACCGAGGTGCACCTGCCGCATTCGGTACAGGTGTACGCCTCCATCAGGTTTTTCCAGGTAAGGTCGGTTACGTCTTTGGCGCCAAATCGCTGGGGTTCGCCGGTTGTTTCGGGCACAAAGGAAGGATCTAGCATTGCCTTTACCTCACCTGTTACCGAAGCCATATTGGTAAACTCGCCTTTAGGGTGCAAGTTGGAATAATAAGTATTTGGAAAAGCCAGCAGGATATGAAAATGCTTTGAATAAGGCAGGTAATTTAAAAACGCCAGTATACCTATGATATGGAACCACCAGCAGCCACGCTCAACAAGCTCAAGTCCCGCGGTGCTATCCGGCAACAGCGGACTAAGCACCGAGCTCACCGGGAAACTACCGGCCTTTATATAATGCCCGAAATTTAGCAGTTGCAGCTTATGGTCGGCAGCATTCATGGTTAGAAAGGCCGTCATTAATAGTATTTCGATGATGAGGATGTAGTTGGCGTCGGATTTTGGCCATTCGGTCATCTCCGTGCCGCTAAAGCGTTTAAGCCTGACAATGTTGCGCCGGCACAAAAAAACAACGCAGGCAGTAAGTACCAGTATAGCCAAAAATTCAAATCCGCCGATAAGCAAGTCATATAAGCCACCTAAAGGTTTTGAAAATATGCGGTGTGAGCCGAAAATGCCGTCGATCATTATCTCCATTACCTCCAGGTTAATGATGATAAAGCCCACGTAAATAAAAAAGTGCATCACGGCAGCCAGCGGACGTTTTACCATTTTGGTTTGACCAAGGGCGATTTTTGTCATCGTTTTCCAGCGTAAGGCCGGGTTATCCGAGCGGTCGGCAGGGCGTCCCAGCAAAATATTGCGCCTTATTTTGCCAACGTTTTTACTGAAAAGATAAATGGCCGCAGCCAGGATGATGATAAACAGTATTTGTGCAATCATTATGCGTGCATAGTAATTTTTTCAAAGTTATATTTATTGTTGTAAAGATAAAACGGAATTAGCTGATTGGGTTGAATATTTAGAATTAGTTGATTGAGTTGAACAGGTTGGATTAGGTTGATTGAGTTGAGATGGAAACAATTCTTATTTTCGGCCAAATTAATCCAGCTCAGCTTAATTAATTCTCTAGATTTTCAGCCACTTACATCTTTTTTCAAAAAAAATCACCCTAAAATAAAAAAAACGCTACATTTGCAGTCCTCAAACGGTCGGTATCATAGCTCAGTCGGTAGAGCAAAGGACTGAAAATCCTTGTGTCGCTGGTTCGATCCCAGCTGATACCACATCAAAAGCCTTCTATTTAACCATAGAGGGCTTTTTCATTTAATACAAAAGCCGCCCTTACCAGGCGGCTTTTCTTTTTAGATTGTGAAAATACCTTATAATACTATGAGCCACTAATTCTGCGCGCTAACCGGTGGAAATTCTGCGCTGTGCGGCTTAATGTAACCATAGCAGGAAAGTGGTTTTCGACCGGTTACTGTTAAAGTAGCATAGCCCAAAGCAGAAATGTCCAGTTTTACCTCCCGGAAACTACCGGTCTTTTCTGTTGACGGAACTATGGTGACTATTGTGCTGCCATTTTTTGATGTCGACAGCTGGTAATTGAAATGCGTAAGGGTGAGGGATTTGTCGCCGTTAGCCAGATCGGTATAGCCTGGTAAATGCGCTATCACGGTATCCTTCGAAACATCCAGATCATAGCCCGGGTTCAACGGCTCGCTGCCGCCTTTTTGAGTAATAAGTTTAGTGGCCACAAAAGTATATCGTCCGCCGCCCACAAGGTCTTTTACTTCCGCAACCTTGGTTGTCTTGTCGGCTTCTGAGGGACTTTGTGCCCAGGCGTGGTTCAGCCCTAAAACTATAAGGGCCGCAACCGCCAATAATTTACTTAAGCTTTTCATAATCTTATGATTTGATGAATATAAAATCGCACAAAGTTTATACCACAACCATTCCCCTTTTTAAAATAGTTCGTAATTTATGTAATCGCCACGAGTGCCAAAAGCGCCGGGGTTTTCATATTGCACGATTACCTGTGTTGTTTAAAGGGCCATGCTTTTTTCAATTTCAAAAGCTTTTACTTTAATTTGCCTGGTAACCTATTTAATATGGATGTTATTCACGTTCCGGAAGCTGTGGCAGCCCATCAAAAAATTGTTGGCGGCGAAATTTCTTTTGTGAATTACAAGGATACGGGTGGCCCCTTCCGCAGCCGCGTGATGTTTAGCTGTTATGCGTTCAGTTTTATTCAAAATGGGCAGAAGCGGATTTACCGCGCTGGTGAAAGCCGGGTACTCTCGCCCGGGTACGGAATGCTGATACCTGAAGGCAACTCCCTTATTACAGAACACAGTGACAATACCGAAAGATACCACAGCGTGCTTGTTTTTTTTCCGGCCCGCGTAGGCAGGGCGTTTATTGCATCTCATAAACGCAAAACACCAAGCCAGCCCGACAAGCCTCCGTACATCCATTTTACAACCAACACATATATTGATGAATATATCAGGAACATAAAAAACCTGATTGATTCGCAGCAAACATTATCAGAAGAAATGGCTGCGTTAAAAGTAAATGAATTGCTGACCGCAATTTATGAAATGGCGCCAGGCTTACTTACAGGCATATTTGGCGCTACGGAAAGCGTGCCGCTAAAAGTGGTAGTTGAAAACAATTTGTTCAATAACCTTAACCTGGAAGAACTGGCTTTTCTCGCAAACCGCAGCCTGTCGTCATTTAAACGCGATTTTGAAAAAGCCTACGGTATATCGCCTCAACGGTATATTCGCAACCGCAAGCTGGAAGTTGCCTGCGCCGAGCTCACAAAAGGCACGAGCCCCAGCGACTTGTACCTGGCCTATGGCTACGAAAACTTATCCAATTTTAATACTGCTTTTAAGCGAAAGTATGGGATAACCCCGGCGGCATTCAGGCAAAGCGCTTAAACTGGACTTTTCTCACTACTCTTTTGAACTTTTTGCAATAACAGCCAGGGTAAGTAATCAGCAATATTTGCTGCATGAAAACATTATTTTTTACTGCAATAGCGTTGTTTGCCTTTACGCTATCCTACGGGCAAACCTTTACATTAAAAAGCGCTGATTTAGGCGGCCAGTTCACCAATGAATTTGTTGCCGGGAATTTCGGCTGTAATGGCTCGAACAAATCGCCGGAGCTGAACTGGCAAAACGCCCCGGCCGGCACCAAAAGCTTTGCCATAACCATGTACGATGTGGACGCCCCTTCCGGCAGTGGTTTCTGGCACTGGGTACTGGTTGATATCCCAGCCAATGTGCTCGAAATAAAGCAGGGCGCCGGCGATGTAAAAAGTGGCCTGGCGCCGGCGGGCAGCCTGCAAAGCATTGGTGATACCGGCCAGCCGGGGTACCAGGGGCCATGCCCCGGCGAGGGTGAGGCGCCCCACCATTACCTTATAACCGTATACGCTTTAAAAACAGAAAAACTGGGGACGACAGTTAATTCAACCGCCGCATTGTCAGGCTTTTTGCTTAATAAACAGGCTTTGGCAAAAGCTTCTCTTGTAGTATATTGCAAGCGTTAAACCTGGTTTCAAATCGAACTTAAAGAGATGAAAGAACGCATTCATTCGATCGACATCGTCCGTGGATTGATCATGATCATTATGACCCTTGACCATACCCGCGATTTCCTGCATTTCCCTGGGCCATCGCCGCTGGATATGCAAACAACAACGGTTATCCTGTTTTTTACCCGCTGGATAACTCATTTTTGTGCGCCCACCTTTGTGTTCTTAGGCGGCGTATCGGCTTATCTTGCAGGGCAGCGGCGGAGTAAAAAGGAGTTGAGCATTTTCCTGTTAAAAAGGGGCGCCTGGCTTATCCTCTCTGATATGTTGATCATCAGCCTGCTGTTTTCGTTCGATTTGCAATACCATATGTTGATATTGGAAGTACTGTGGGCAACCGGGTTTGGTATGATAATCCTTGCCTTATTACTTCGCGCACCTATACAGATAATAGCCGCAGTCGCTGTCATTATCATATTTGGCCATAACCTGCTCGACTATATGCAGCTGCCGCAAACCGGCGTGGCAGCGGGGCTTACAAAGCTATTTTTATCAGCAAAAGGTGCCTTCATACCGCTGAGCACAGGCCGTGCCATAATTGTATTATATGCCGTACTCCCATGGACAGGCGCCCTATTGCTGGGTTATGCTTTCGGCTCGCTTTATAAAAACGGGTACGACGCAAAAAAACGCCAAAGAATATTACGGCTTACAGGCATTTCGGCAGTTGTTTTATTCGTTGTGTTGAGGCTGATCAACCACTATGGCGATCCGTCACCATGGGCCACACAGCGGAACACGGCACATACCATATTATCATTTTTAAATGCTACCAAGCAGTCGCCCTCGCTCTTTTTTTTCCTGATGACGCTTGGGCCGGTTATGGTGTTGCTGTCCTTTACCGAAAAAGCCGTTAACCGATTGGCTGAATTTTGCCGGGTGTATGGCAACGTACCCTACATTTATTTTATTGTGCATTTGAGCCTGCTCAGGCTTATTAACGTGGTTCTTGCGCTCATATCAGGCCTGCCGATGAAATCTGATGGCTCGCCGATAGTATGGCAGGTACAGGGTTTTGGAATTCCGTTGTGGGAAGTGTACCTATTCTGGATAGGCGTTGTATTGCTGTTATATTTTCCCTGCCGCTGGTATGGCAATTACAAACGAACGCATAGCCAATGGTGGCTATCATATGTGTAGTCAGTAGCGATCCGTCTTTCTTTTCTGCCGATTTCAATACACCCATCAAAAGTTGCGGGGGTGATCTGCTTTGCCGGTTCGGAGCTGGCTTGATACACCTGTGCCAAAAATTTTCACATAAAATTAAAAACCATGATACACTTATTGATCATCCACGAGGTGGAGAACTATGCCGCGTGGAAACAAATATTCAACGACGCCTCAGGGATCAGAAAAGCGGCGGGTGAAATATCATACCAGGTTTTTAAGTATGATGACGGGCCTAATAAAATTGTCCATTTATCGACTTTGGGGTGATCGGCAAAACGCCGAACAATTTTTCAACTCGCCGCAATTGGTAAAAATAAGGGCTGATGCGGGTGTAAAATCTCCCGAATTTATCTATTTGGATTTATTGGAAGCCGGCGTTTTGTAGCGTCGGTTATCAGGGAAATTGCTTTTAAAACATAGGGTTTGTTAGGGGGCTCCGCTGGAGCCTAAATATCCAGGGCATTATGTCTATAAACAGGAGACTCCTCCGGAGTCGGGCCGCAATTGTTTTCCAGCTCCAGCGGAGCTACCTGTTTATAGCCAAAAGTCTCGCGTAAAAAGGCTCCAGCGGAGCCCCCTGTTCCAAAAGCGATTTCCCTGCTCGGGTTATTTTATCAATGGATATTTAAATGAGAATTACGTTATGAACTCAGATTTAACAGAAACTTACCGGGTGGAGAACGCCACCGTGGCCGACCTTGATGTTATCTATTGGTTGTTTGAAGAAGCGATAGCTTATCAAAAACGAAACAATTATGTTGGCTGGAATAGTTATGACAAAGATTATATAAAGCGGGATATTGAGAACAAACTCCAGTTTAAAATAGTAAAGGGCGATACCATAATGTGCATTTTCAGCATTTGCTTTGCGGATGGATTAATCTGGCGAGAAAAGGATAAGGGCGATGCTATTTATTTGCACAGGGCGGTAGTTAACCCGGCATTTAAGGGGCAAAAAATGTTTGAAAAAATATTAAACTGGATTACCATATTTGCCAAACAAAAAGGGTTGCGATATGTCAGAATGGATACATGGACAGCTAACCCGCACATTATTGAATATTATAAAAGTTACGGCTTTGTTTTTTCAGAAAATTACACAACCCCAAACACACCCGACCTGCCCGAACAACACCGCAACCTTAAAGTAGCATTGTTAGAATTTAAATTGTAACTATTAAAATTTGCAAAATGAAACAGGAAAAATGGTTCGACCGGAAATTTAATTTCGAAAGTAAAGAGAATATTTTCCCTTCTATATTAGAGCGGCTTTCGGGCACCCCGGCACGGCTCGAGGAAAAACTAAGGGACGTTCCTGAAGATATTTTGACTTTTTCGACTGATAATAAATGGTCGATAAAAGAGAACATCGGTCACCTGATTGACCTGGAACCGCTTTGGCAGGGAAGATTAGATGATATTATAAATGGCGAAATTGAGCTACGCCCAACCGATTTACAGAATAATAAAACTCATTTGGCTAATCATAATGCCAGGTCACTGCAGGAGCTACTGTCAAGCTTTAGGGAGATAAGAAAGCAAACAATAACTGCACTTCGTGCAATAGATGATGAAACCGTGTTTAAGTCTGCCCTTCACCCCCGTTTAAAAACGCCGATGCGCACAATGGATCTTTTTATATTTGTGGCCGAACATGACGATCATCACTTAGCCACAATTACAACACTACTAACTGCCAATGAAAATGACATCAAATAAAAATACAAGGATCGCAATTGCAGGCATCGGCGGCATTGGCGGGTATATCGGGGGTAAACTCGCTCATTACTACTCAGATAAAGACGATGTAGAAATCGTATTTATTGCCAGGGGTGAAATGGCTGATGCCATTAACCAAAATGGTTTAACCCTGGTTTCCAAGGGTGTTACCTATGCGTGTGTACCGGCCTTAACTTCTGATGACCCAGTGAAAATTGGGAAAGTCGATCTGTTTATTATCTGCACAAAAAACTTTTCGGTGGCCGCTATCCTCGAAAAGTATGCAGATTGCTTAACAGCGAACACAATAGTAATTACTACTCAAAACACAGTAAACGGGAAAGAAACCGTAGCTCCATATCTTCCTGACGGCGCAACGCTTATGGAAGGCAGTATCTATATCGCTTCCAATATAGTTGCACCCGGGAAGGTGCATCATGTTGGCGGCCCGGCTAAATTATTTTTTGGCAGCGACGGTGTGGTTGACGATAAAGGCGATGAAATTGCCAAACTCTTTACTGATGCGGGTATAGACGCAACTTACACAACCGATATCAAACCCGTTTTGTGGAAGAAATTTATGTTTGTTTCACCTGCTGCAATTGTAACTGCCATATTTCAAACCACATTTTCCGGGATAACCGAGAATAGTGAAGCGAAGGAACTTTTTGCAGGACTAATGGCTGAGTTGATGCAGCTGGCTAAAGCTAAAAATATCACCATTGATGAAAATACGATAGCAAACAACATCAACCTGCTGTCGAATTTCAAAGGCGAGGTAAAATCATCCTTTCAACTTGATCTGGAAAACAACAAACCGGCCGAAATTGATTCGTTGGTAAAATATGTTATTGATGAGGCTAAATTGTATAAAGTACCCACGCCGTATTTTGATAGTTCATTAACCCGGCTAATCGTCCAATACGATTCACTAACAGCGTAACTTTTATTCCGGCGTGTATAAAGTTATCTAAATGCTACACCGGCATGCGAAATCCGGATATTTTCTATATTTATTGTCGGTATAAAGCCATTCCTTCAAAAATGACAAAATCAAACACCTTCAGCTATAAATTGCTAACGCGCCTTGTGTTTGCGACGATATTATTATTTGTTGCCGCATCCGGTTTTGCACAACCCGATGCATCATCGGTCGACGATGCCCTGGCAAAACTGCCCGGTATAAAAATCATTCACAAAAAAGTAACCGGATCTCCGTTTAAAGCTGAATACCAGCTCGCCATAAAACAGCCCATTGATCACAACGATACCACAAAGGGTTTTTTTTACCAGCAATTACGCCTTATACACAGGGATTTCTCAAAGCCGATGGTAATGGAAACTGAAGGCTATAGTGGGCGGCCGGGTGGCAACGAGCTCGAAAAAATACTGCATTGCAATGATATTGATGTAGAATTCCGATATTTTAATAAATCAAAACCCGAACCGCTCGACTGGCAATACGCCACCTTTGAACAGGCAACTGCCGACCTGCACCACATTAACCAGTTATTCCGCACGCTTTACCAGTCAAAATGGATAAGTACAGGCATAAGCCGTGGCGGCGAAACTGCACTTACTTACCGCTATTTTTATCCCGATGACGTAGACGCTACCGTTCCGTATGTGGCGCCGATGCCAAATGATATCGAGGACAAAAGAATATACAATTTCCTTGACACCGCCGGCGGCGCCGAGGTAGCAGCGAAGATCAAGAATGCGCAGATTTTTATGCTGCAGCATGAAAAGGAACTATTGGACAAACAGTCGGCCTATGCTCAAAAACAACAATACAATACGCTCGGTGGTATAGGAGCTGCGTTTGAATATGAAATAATGGAGTACCCGTTCTCCTTTTGGCAGATAAGCAACATCGACCCAAAGGATATACCCACAGGCGACAATGTTGAAGATTATTACAAACATCTAATTAAAGTTTTTGGCGACGATGTCTCCGGGTTTTCTGACCAAAAGTCGGTGGACCCATATTTGCCGCATTCGTACATGACCTTTCAAACAGGTTATTACAAATACAACCTCAAACCCTTTAAAGCTTACCTGCACTACCTGAAAGGACCAAATCCTTCAGCTGCATTTTTGCCCGAGTCATTGCCCCGCAAGGCATATGATCCCGGGTTTGAGCAGAAAATAAATGCATGGCTGTATAAAAGCGGCAACAAAATTTTATACATATACGGCGGCCGCGACACCTGGACAGCCTGCAAGGCGGAGTATGGACCGACAGTAAACGCCAAAACATTTATTGTTCCCGGTGCCAACCACTACATTGCGCGCATTAAAAGCATGACCCCGGCCATGCAGCAGGAGTTCGCCACAGCATTGGAGCAAATGACCGGGTTGAAGGCTGATATGGGGGTGTTGAAATAGCGTGGCGTTTTCACCACAGGTGTTCGGAACATTCGTTTTGTGATTCTTAGCAGAGCGAAAAATCTTCTACTTGCGACATAAGCGCAAACAAGTATAGCGGAGACTTTTCAATTGTACAAGATTCTTCACTGCCGTTCAGAATGACAAAGAGGCTTTTTTCAAGCTTCCGAACACCTGTGACGTTTTGACCAACAAATTGCTCAGCCATCTAAAATCCGCTTCAATACAAACCTCGGGCAGACAGTACAGGATGCTATCTCGTTTCAAAACAGCGAATATTAAGCAATATTTAAGGCCCGCGCCATTTGCGCCGGGAACGCCTTTTGTTTGAAATTTACCAATTTAATATGCCTTCATTTAAATCAACCTGCTTCTGCTTGCTGCTTATAACTGCATTTGCCATCCATTCAAACGGCCAGGCAATGCACAACAAAAAGTCGTCATTAAAAGGAAATGTGGCTTTCAAAGCCGTCGAAACAGGTTTCATCAATATCCCTGATTCTGTGCAAACCAGCGTTTACTGGTACTGGATATCTGACAATATTTCGAAAGAGGGCATAGTGAAGGATTTGGAGGCTATGAAAAAAGTGGGCATCAACCGGGCGTTTATCGGCAACATCGGTTTGGATGATGTGCCTTACGGCAAAGTAAAAATGTTTTCGGATGAGTGGTGGGATGTTTTGCATACTGCGCTCAAAACAGCCACGCGATTAAATATCCAGATCGGTATTTTTAACGGACCGGGCTGGAGCCAGTCGGGCGGGCCATGGATTAAGCCGGAACAATCTATGCGTTACCTCACTTCGTCGCAGGTAACGGTAAAAGGGCCGTTTGCATTCAACAAAAAATTGGCTAAACCCCAGAAAGACTTCCAGGACGTAAAAGTTTTAGCCTACCCGGTAGCCGACGATTTTAATACAGATATCAGCAGTTTAAAGCCAGTTATTACATCGGTACCCGTTATCGATTCGATCAACAACCTTACTGACAATAATAGCGCAACAGCTATACATTTAAAAGAACATCAACCGTTTATCGTCGATTTTACTACCACAGCACCATACACTGTTCGCAGTATAGTTATAGTCCCGGTACATAAAACAGTTAACCTGGAGGCCGATTTGCAGGCAAAAATAGACGGCGCCTATACCACTATCAAACACATCACTATCGACCGTTCAAACGATAACCTGAATGTTGGTTTTACGCCTTACGGACCAGCTGCCTTTTCTACTCCTGCAACTTCGTCCACCAATTTCAGGGTGGTATTTACATCCATATCGTCCAATTGCGACATTGCTGAAATCAAACTTTCGGCCACCCCGATGGTAGAGAATTATATCGAAAAAACGCTGGCTAAAACCTGGCCCACTCCTCACCCCTTCTGGACGGCTTACCAATGGCTGCCGCAGGTTGCCGAGCCCTCTGCCTACATCATCGACCCGGCAAAGGTTGTCGATATATCGAAATATATGACTGCTGACGGCACTTTAAACTGGAACGTACCGGCGGGTAACTGGGTAATTGAGCGCACAGGTATGGCACCAACCAATGTACGCAATGCGCCGGCACCGCCCCAGGGCACGGGGCTAGAGGTTGATAAGATGAGCAAGCAGCATATCGAACAGCATTTTAATGCCTATATGGGCGAAATTTTGAAACGCATACCTGCCGAAGACCGCAAAACCTGGAAGGTGGTTGTTGAAGACAGCTACGAAACCGGCAGCCAAAACTGGACCGATAATTTGATAGCCGAATTTAAGCAAGCATATAATTACGACCCTACACCCTATATGCCCGTTCTACAAGGAAAAGTTGTAGGCAGCCAGGATATAAGTGACCGGTTTTTGTGGGATTTAAGACGGTTGATAGCCGACGATGTATCCTATAAATACGTAGGCGGCCTGCGCGAAATCAGCCATAAAAATGGACTGACCACCTGGCTGGAAAATTATGGTCATTGGGGTTACCCTGGTGAGTTTTTGCAATATGGCAGTCAGTCGGATGAGATTGGCGGCGAGTTTTGGAGTGAAGGCGACCTGGGCGATATTGAAAACCGCGCGGCGTCATCATCAGCACATATTTATGGTAAAACTAAGGTGTCTGCCGAGTCATTTACCGCGGCCGGCAGCCCATTTTTCCGCTACCCTGCCATGTTTAAAAAACGCGGCGACCGCTTTTTTACCGAAGGCATCAACAACACTTTGCTGCACGTCTATATCGAACAGCCTGCTGACGACAAACTTCCCGGCCTCGATGCCTGGTTTGGCGTAGAATTTAACCGGCTGAACACCTGGTTTTTTGATATGGATATATTTTTAAAATATATAAAACGCTGCAACATGATGCTGCAACAGGGCCGTTATGTGGCTGATGCTGCGTACTTTATAGGCGAAGATGCACCAAAAATGACCGGGGTTACTGACCCGGCAGTTCCGCAAGGATACTCGTTTGATTATATTAATGCTGATGTGATAAAAAACAGGCTGACTGTTAAGGATGGCAAACTGGTGCTTCCGAATGGCATTACCTACAGCGTTTTGGTTTTACCGAAATTAACCACCATGCGCCCCGAATTGCTGTTAAAAATTAAAGAACTGGTGCAACAGGGAGCGGTTATCCTAGGACCAAAACTACAGTTATCACCCAGCCTGCAAAATTATCCCGAAGCCGACAAACAGGTAGCAACCGTTGCCAACCAACTTTGGGGCAATATAGATGGCACAACTACAAAGGTTAACCACTTTGGCAACGGACTGGTAATTAACGGCATGGACATGCAGCAAGCTTTTGATTTAATAAAAGTTGTACCCGATGCCAAAATTACCGGCAGCGACTCAATCCTTTTCATCCACCGTAAATTAACCGGCGGCGATGCATATTTTATCTCCAACCAAAAAAATACTACCGTAAATATTAATGCAGATTTCCGTTTGAAAGGCAAACAGCCGGAACTTTGGAACGCTATTTCAGGCAATGTGCGTAACCTCCCGGCGTTTCGCCAAACCGCCGCCGCAACATCCGTACCGTTAACCCTGGCGCCGTTCGAAAGCGCATTTGTAATTTTCAGGAAACCAGCCGTAAAAGGCAGCGGCAACCATCCGAATTTCCCTGCTGCAAAACGAACTATTGATGTAACCGGCCCCTGGATAGTTAATTTCGATAGCAAGATGCGTGGCCCGGCCAAACCTGTGGTGTTCGACGGGTTAACCGACTGGATTGATAATGCCAACGACAGCGTAAAATATTACTCAGGTACCGCGATATACAACAATGCATTCAGGTTAACTAAAAAAGTTAAAGGCGAGACTTACCTGCTTGACCTGGGCGATGCCAGGGCCATAGCAAAAGTTACGGTTAACGGCATTGATGTTGGCGGCGCATGGACGCCTCCTTACCAGGTTGATATTACCAGAGCCATAAAACCCGGCCTCAACAAGTTGAAAATAAAAATGGTAAACACCTGGGTAAACCGTTTAGTAGGCGATAGCATGTTGCCGGTTGCCGAAAGAAAGACATCCGCGTTTATTTTGCCCAATCCAAAAAACGGTCTTGAATCCTCGGGATTGTTAGGGCCGGTGAGGGTCGAGGTGGTGAACTACTGAGATATGCTAATTTATTGTTGATGCCACAACAGGTGAGTCCGGCAGTTCCTTTTTTACAATATAGGGCTCGAAAATAATTCGCACTTCACTCTTGTTAATTTCATTTGCAACGCTTACCTTAGATACAAATAACCTAATCATTATCAAATCGTTACCGCGAATTCAGGTAACCTGGTAATCTTAGATACTCCCGGTTCAGGTTGCACCCTAATGGCAATCATTGAATTTCCGATTTGAATAAATTTAACCTTTAAATAATCTTATCATGGAACCTATTGCCGATTTCTTTTTGAGACGAATTATCGTTTCGCCCGGATTTAATTCTCCGAACCCCGTGGACGACCAAAATTTACTGTTTCCCGGTTTTCTTTCTTTGTGGCAAACCTGTGTGGAACAGTATAAGGAAACACACCCTAATCACGATTTAACTTTTACGGAAACCTACCGCAGTAATGTTTTGCAGGAAAAATATTTTAACCAGGGAGCCAGCAAAATCAGGGTAAACGGCATGCACCACTACGGTATAGCGGGCGATGCTATATTTATCATTGACGGCGAGCAGACTTATAAAGGTGACATTAACTTGTTAAGGGAAATTTACGTGCAGAACGACCTTACCATTTTAGGTACGTGGGACTTATTCCACGTTCAGTTTATATCAGTTGGCAGGCAACAAGGCTTGCGGGACCAGGTTACCGCAACTATTAAAACTTTCCAGGCAGCCAATGGACTCGACGACGATGGAAAAGTAGGCCCGCTAACTATTGCAAAGGCAAAAGAAGTTTTTGGCAATTAGGCCGTTTTACTATTTATTGTTAACAACCAATTTATTTACCATACTTAAAACCTTAATCATGAATGCAACCAGTATTGCAGCCATTGTTGCTGCTTCAATCGTTCTGCTAATTCTTTTTTTCTTTAGAAATAAGCTGAATGCGTTTTTGAAAGATGCCAGTACTATTCCCGACCCTTCGCAACGATCATACAGCCTGGCTAAAACGATATTGGCTTTCTGGACTTTTATTATTTTCTTCTCAATATGCTACATCGCCATTGCATGTGGCTTTCTACCTACGCCTACTAAGGGAGTATTGATACTGATGGGCATTGCTATAGCTACAACCACAGCCGGCACTACTATTGACACTATTCAGCAGCAAGACCCCTCCATAATTCGCGTTCAGGATAAAGTAACCAAAATCGGATTTTTAACCGATATCCTTTCTGATGCGAAAGGTATTAGCATCCACCGTTTCCAGGTGGTTATGTTTAATATTATTTATGGTTGCAGCTTTGTCGCTATTGTAGTTTCAGAATACAGGATGATTGATTTCCCGTCTGAAACATTAGCTTTATTAGGGATTAGCTCAGGCACATACGCATTACTAAAGGTGTCTGAAAATACTCCGCCACCTGCAAATCAACCGCCCAGCAGTCCCCCAATAGGACATTAATTAAAATTGCCTCAAGTACAAAAAAACGCGCTTCCTTTTTAAGAAGCGCGTTTTTATTTACCTCACAACCAACTCTATCTTTAACACAATTGGCTTTTCTCCGAACCTCGGCCCGCCCCAGTCAGTTTCATCGCCGTTTAGTATGCGGATCGGTTTAAATGTTCCGTTTTGGTAACTGCCTTCTTCTACTTTTATGTATTGCCAGGCCTTGGCTGCGTTGTTTCCTGTGGGCTTAAAAGTGATGTGGCTTTGTGCGCCCATAGCTATGAACTTATTTTCACCAAGTTTTACGATCAGCAGTTTGCCGATGGGCTGTTTGTTGGTTTCAGTGACATTGGCCCTGCTGTTGCCGAATGATATTACAGCTTGCCAGGCACCAAGGTCGATCGTTTGGTCAGCATGGTCTTCCCGCTCGACAACAGCTTTTATCTTGCCGTCAAATGCCCATTGCGCCAGTTCCCGCATCATAGGGCCTGCCACGGCATAATCGTGACCATACGGCGCAACATGTTCGGCAACTTTTTCCGGCGAGTTTCCCCTCCCATTATCATCCAGTCCAAACGGCGAAAAGCCTATGCCACCGCCAGCCAACACCTCGTATAAGTATTTTGCATTTTCAGGGGTGAAAGCCGCTTCGGGTACAAACAGGGCGTTATCCGGGCGATTGTATAGTTCCAGCACTTTTAAAACCCGTTCACTACCTTGCAGGTAGATATCTGGCGCAACAAGGTCGAGCGCCGGTGCCGCTGCTTTCCAAATCGGGATAACGTTATCAGTAGGGCCGCCGCTTTCGTAGGTATTTGCCATAGGATTGGTCAACGGATCGCGCAGGGCTGCGTTGGTATACAACGGTAAAGCATACTGCGCTTTGCCCGCGGCAGCAACCTGCCCTATAAACCGGGCAACAGACCACGCATGAAAATACTCATCGGCCCTGTCGCCAAATACTTTTTGCCAGGTTCCTTGCGCACCTTCAGGAACGTTTAGTGCCTTCAACACCGCTGGTTTTAATAATTCCGGCGGTACATTGCCTTCAAAAAGTTTTTGGGCCACCGGCGAATAATCGCGCATACTGTCCCACGCCCCCGATTCATTTTCAACCTGCACCATTATAACCGTATGCAATGCATCGGCGACTTTTAAATGCTTCATTACTTGTGTAAATGCACTTACATCAGCATCGAGCGTAGCTTTGCTGTGCGGAGAAGGCGAATCGATGTGCTTATCGTTTTTGCCGGAGATGTTGGGGTATTTGCCGGCGTCGCGTTTCATCCATTCGGGCATGTAATGGTTACTCCCGTTTTTCCAGGTGCCGAACCAAAGTAGCACCAGGCGCATTTTATGCTGGCGCGATTCGGCGAGCAGTTTATCAACTACCGAAAAATCAAATTTGCCCGGCTGGGATTCAATTTGTTCCCAGTAAATTGGGATTTCTATCGTGTTTAGGTGCATTTGCTCCGCGGCCCGCCAAACTGCGGGTAACATGCCCGGCCATCCGCTTGAATTGTGCACCTGTGCACCCAGCATAAAAAAAGGTTTGCCGTCAACCAGTAATGCGTACCGGCCATTTTTTTCAATAAGTTTAGGCAAGGGTGCGGCCTGTCCAAAAGTTTTTAAAGTTGCCAATGCTGCTATCGTCCAGCAAAGCGTTATTTTCTTAAGCATCGTCATCATATTTATAATTCCCTAACCCAAATATTACGGTAGCTGATCGGTTCGCTTTTATCACCATGCGCCTGCAATTTAATAGGCGATGGGCCGTGTTTGCGATATGCGGGCTGACCGATGTACGGGGTATCACCTTTCAATTCAAAGTTGTTTTGCACGAGTACGCCGTTATGAAAAGCAGTTACCCGTGCAGGCGATTTTACCGAGCCGTCTTCATTAAACCTGGGCGCTGTCCAAACCACGTCATAGGTTTGCCACTCGCCCGGCGGCAGGGCGGCGTTTGCCAGCGGAACGGATTGCTTGTAAATACTGCCCACCTGCCCGTTCACATAAGTTTTGTTGTTAAAATTATCCAGCACCTGCAACTCGTAACCACCGGCACCCCATGGCAGGGCAGCTAAAAATATCCCGCTATTGCCACGCGCCTGGCCACTGCCGGTAATATTGGCTGGTATACGGTACTCGGCATGCAGCTGAAAATCCATAAAACGGCGGCGGGTTTGGATGTCGCCGGCGGCTTTATTTACAGTTATGATGTGGTCGGCGACTGTCCACCCCGCTGCGGTAGTGGTATCGTTATTTGATACCCATTGGTCGAGGTTATCGCCTCCGAAAAGGATAATAGCGTCAGATGGTGCAGCTCCGGGCGTTTTGCAGGGCGTAACGATTTTTGGGACCGGCGTATAAATTTCGGTATCTTCCGGCTTTGCGGATTGTTGGGCTGCAGCTATAAAAAAGCTCCCCGTAAGTATTGTTGTAAGAATAAGGGTATGTTTCATTTTGGTATTTATTTAATACGTTTAACTATCTGTTTAATGCTTCTAAATAAGCTCTTTGTCATTCTGAACGTAGTGAAGAATCTTATGCTATTGACAGGTAGACGTTTGAAAAGTCGCCGCTATACCTGTCCCGCGTGAATTTCGCACGTATAAGATTCTTCACTACGTTCAGAATGACAAAAATTAGTTCACAACCACACTCCTGCTTTGCCCTTTGCCATTCGTCACCACAACACTCTTCACATCATTCCCCACTGTAAAAAATCTGCCGGATTGCGACAGGAACGACGAGCCATAGTAAAACTCCTGCTTTTCCTTTTTACCGTTGTTATAGGTTATAATGGCGCTTTCATCATCAGGCAATAGCTTTATGTTGTGGTTATTTGCCTTCAATTCAAATAATTTAAGTGCCCCACGGTTTTGGCTGGCGGCAAGCATGTAGCCGCCTTTATTATTTTGCAGTTTTACCAGCGCCTTACCATCACCGGGTATATAAATGCCGCTTTGTAATATACTTTGCGGGGTAAATCCCCCTTTGCCGTCACCTTTCAGCATCAGGCCGTTCAGGGCATCATAGCGGCCAACACCTACTTCGGTACCGTAATCGTTGCCGTTTATCATTACGTCCAGGTTGCCGTCGCCATCAAAATCGTCGACTACCATACCGTTTATGGCCGATATCTGAGCCTGGTTGGGCAGTGGTATCATAGTAAATTTGCCGTTGCCATCGTTCCGGATATAGCATGATTGCGAAGTATTTGATTTTAGCCGCAGCGCGCCTTTTCGCATTTCGGGTGTTATCACTTCATCCATGGTCGCCACGGCGTACGATTTGTAGTTGGTGTACCGCTTTTTAATACTGATCATTTCCTTTAAAATATCTTCCCGACCAACTGCCGGAAATTCCTTTTTAACGCCATTTACATCCGGTAAAAAGATAGAAGTAAAGGCATTGTATTGACCATTTTTATCAAAATCATTAGCAGTAATATAAACCGGGTATTGCTCGCTGGCTTTATACAGGGTGTTTTGCCCAACATTGCCAACGATGTAATCCATACGGCCGGTGTGCCTGAAATCGCCGGCGACAATGCTGTTCCACCAGCCGGTTCTGCCGGCAATACCTGTAGACTGGGTTGTGTTTTTAAATACTCCGTGGTCGTTTTTTAAAAATGTTATGGGCATCCATTCACCGGCCAGCACCAGGTCGGGCCAGCCGTCGTTATCATAGTCAGTAAACAGGGCATCGCATACCAGGCCGATGTTTTTCAATGCTGGTGCCACTTCGGCGGTCACGTCGGTAAATTTCACTACCCCGTTTTTACTGTCATTTCTTAGAATGCAGCTCGATACCGGCTTGGGGTAATTCCATGGGTCGACCCTGCCTGATACAAAAAGATCCGGCTTGCCGTCTTTGTTATAGTCAAACGCCCTTACACATAGTTTGCTGGCATGGTTTATTGGCAGCGCATTATTGTCCGGTTTAAAGTTGCCTTTGCCATCGTTCAGATAAAGCTTATCCTGGTAAGTGCTGTCGTTAGGTGCATTCTGATACCCGCCATGCGCTATATACAGGTCTAATTTACCATCGCCGTTGGCATCAAATAACAACATGCCTTCATCTTTTATATTCGAAAAAGTGTTTTGCTCGGCTGCAAATGCATGCTGAACAAAGGCACCGTTTTGCTGCTGTAAAAATACCTGTGCCGGGTAAATGGAGTTGCCGCCCACAATAATATCGTCCAGGCCGTTGCCGTCAATATCGCCAACTGCCAGTGCCGGACTGTAATCTGATAATTTATGCGGCAACAGCTTTTGAATATTAAAATCCACAAAGTCTTTTTCGTTATGTACAAAGTTGACACCTTTTGCTTTCGTTACTTCGGTAAACAGCGTTTTGTCAGCCGTTTTAGGGCTATCCCACACGTATGCCTGTGTAGCGTCGGCAATGTTAACGGTGATTAGCCTGTTTGCTTTAACCTGTTGTAAGATCTGTTTTTTTCCATTTGGCCAACGTATAACTATAGAATCAAGCACGCGAATTTTACCTAACCCAAAGTGGGCAATGTTTTGATTTGTCGACAGGTAGCCCCGGTATGGATTATTTTCCGCTACCTGGTGTTTGCCATTGTCGTAATAAATATCGGCCCAGGCGCCAAAGCCATTCAGGTTATGGGCATCGCCTTTGAATTTCAGCTGGATATAATTGGTATTGACGGTATCCTTATCGCGCGAAGTATTTTTATATATAAAGGCCTCGTCATTAATATTATTAATAATCATATCCATGGCCCCATCGTTATTTAAATCGGCATACACAGCGCCGTTAGAAAATGTGGGGATATTGAGCCCCCAGTCGGTGGTTTCATCCTTAAAAGTCAGGTCCCCATTATTTTGGTAGGCGTAGTTATGAATTTTCACAGATGGTATCTGGTCAAGCACCTGCTTTTTCGATCCTATGGCAAATGCGTTTTGCCGGTAGGTCATAAAATCGTGGTCAGTTAAATCCTTGGGAAAGCCGTTGGTAATGATAATATCGCGGAAGCCGTCATTGTTAAAATCAGTTATTACGGGTGTCCAGCTCCAGTCGGTTTGGGCGGTGCCGCTCATGAAACCAATTTCGCTGAAGGCCGGGCTGCCAATGGTATCATTTTGTAAAACCCTGGGGCCCTGGTTTATCTGCAAAGTATTACGTACATATTGGTATTGATAGCCAAACAAATCAAAGCTTTGTATAGACTGGTAGCTGTTTGGTCCCAGCATCATTTTCTTACGGTAGTTATCCTCTGGGTTCATGTCCAGTTCAAACACATCGGCAAGGCCATCATTATTTATGTCGATGATGTCCTGCCCCATGGCGTTGAACGAAGTGTGCTTAAAATATTCCTTAGACCGGTCAGTAAAAGTACCATCGTGGTTATTAATATAAAGCAGGTTTGATGACAGGAAATCGTTGCTTACATAAATATCTTTCCAGCCATCGCGGTTAATGTCGACGATAGTTGCAGCATGCCCAAAACCCTGGTATTTTATCCCTGCTTTTGCTGATACGTCCTTAAACACCGGGTGATTTAATTTGGCATCCCATTCGTTATGGTAGAGCCGTCCCATGCTGGGAATCAGTCCTTTGTCCTTCGAGCCAAACACGTTCGGATAATAATGCTCATTAGCCTCGTTTACAGTAAGGTACATATCCAAATTGCCGTCGTTATCGTAATCAAAAAACGCAGCCATGGTTGATTGTACGTTGATATCCAACCCGTATTCCTTTGCCATTTCTTTAAAATGGGGCACACCATCTTTATCCGCGCCCTGGTTAATATAAAGCAGGTTACGGCGCAGCAAAGAGTCTTTGTAGATGGTATTACACACATAAATATCTGCCAGCCCGTCGTTGTTGATATCGATGATGGATACACCCCGTCCCCACCTGCCCATGCCGCCAACGCCTGCCTTATCGGTAACATCTTCAAACTTAAAATCGCCTTTATTTATGTAGAGTTTGTTAGCTACATGGTTGCCGGTAAAGTAGATATCCTGCAGCCCATCGTTGTTAAAATCACCAATCCCAACACCGCCGCCATTGTAAATATTTACGATATCGAGCGGGTTGATGGAGTCGTTTTCGGCAATGGTATTGTTAAAAGTAAT
>Ga0105239_10001171_pt1 | contig 36041 bp, 37 predicted proteins | sample KBSC44metaG_FD_92761 | JGI IMG/M metagenome (GOLD analysis project Ga0105239, IMG submission 92761) | Corn rhizosphere microbial communities from Kellogg Biological Station, Michigan, USA - KBS C4-4 metaG | ecosystem: Host-associated > Plants > Roots > Rhizosphere > Soil | place: Michigan, USA... | reverse complement strand
GAATGGCATCAACCTGTATCCCAGCTGAGAAGGTCTTGAGAAACATTCCCATCACCACCCAACCACCACTGCGCCTACTCCGTGAGTTGGACCCCACAGAACAAGAGGCAAGTTCAACCTCATTCGCCCGGATATGATATGTGTGATTGCCCGAGAGTCAGAACACTACTTAGTCGACGCGAAGAAACCGGGGACGGTATTCAATTGACTAGGTCCCCGGTTCCCTGTAACTGACATCTTGAGAATCTCGGTACGGGGCATTGCTCCCTACTCGGTAGGACAAGGCGGGCCAGTGGTATATTCATAATCAACTTTGCTCACCATGGACCAAAATTGCTCGTCCTCTGTCATAAGGATGATCATTGCCACAATGATCATTCGTATAGGTATTTGCTTCTTACCTTGGGTCATCATAGATAATTTCGAAGGGTGCCTAAGTCAGTGCTGCCGTTTGCGGCGCCTGAAGCTGAGCTTATCCTGAATGAACAGCACCAAGCAAGGACTGTGACTTCCTGGCACCACATGTATGAGTACTGCTATTCACCTGTGAGACAAAAGCCTGGACGACCTTAGCGGCGGGCCAAGCGATATCATTCTCGAATGGGGGTTCTTTGCGAAGGGAGTCAATTGCCTCCGAAGACTTGAAAGCACGGTCCAAGTAAGCGAGAGGACAAATAATAACGCCACCCGAGCCGTGAAGTTTCTGGGCACTCAAAAGCGCCGATCCTTTGAGAAACTGAGCCTGGGGACTCCTCAACCCTAAGCTCACGTGCTGGGCAGTGGGTTTTCCGTGTTTGGCAACCCTTGCCTGGTGCTTAGTCACCGCCAATGTCAATGTGAAGCTATCCGCACGATGCGATGTTTTCTCGATGCGCTACAAGTTCTTCTGGCGTGTGAGATTGCCACGGAGAACAATAGGGCGCTGTAGTACATGCTAGAGATTATATCTAGCTAACACGCGATTATGCCTCACTCAAAGGAGCGCCGCTATCTTGTACGCCGACCCCGTGTTCTTCAATACTTTCACAAGGGAGAGCTACGTCGAGAACTTGAGGAAGAGCGTGTGGCGGGTCGATTTGAGCTCTTTTTCGATTTACTATGTGTGTAAAACCTGAGTATGCACTGGAGCCCCTTCATCTTCTTCTAACAAATCCGCCGCAGATGTTGCGATTGTAGGTTGCTACGGCTTAACGAGCTTCCAGACCCGGCCAGGACACCTTGCTAAATACCCCAGATTGCAAATTTGTCAGATCATCTTGCTGAAGAACCCACGGCTGCAAACCTGCTCAAATTTGTGCTTGTTTTCACCCCAGCATGGTATCAGCCTGTTGTTTCTCCTAGCATAACGCGCACGAGCTGATCTAATGCAGGCACGCTTGGGCTGACCAAAAGGAGAACGCCAATAACTACTACAACGACGATGTGCTTCAACGCCTCGGCGTCCTTTGGATTATGGCCGTGTTGGTAGTCTATGGCAACAATGCCAATCTCGTTGCTGAAGATATCGGAGCTTTGAGAGCGACAGTCATTTCCTACATGGTCCTTCGCTTCTCACAGATCTGCTTCTACGGCCTCTACAGTATCGCTAGTCACCATCACAGGACTCAAAATCGTGCATATTTCATTCTAATTTCCATCGGCATATGCATCTGGATACCACTATTGTTTGAGTCTGTTACTACCCGAACCAAAGTGGCGGTTACAATTGTTGGGATCATCTATGAAGTAAGTCTCACGTTGTCACCAACAAGAATCTAAGTTCTAACATCATTGAGGAAATTGCATACGTCCTAACCTTTGGGCCTTGGTTGGCGCGGTGGTTCAACCTTGACTTTACAACTGCAGTTGATATTGACCATGAAAATGATCGCTACACGGCATTCACAATCCTCGTTCTCGGAGAATTTACTTATGCAATTCTTGTCGGCTCTCCAGCAAAGGGTGGACTGAACTTGAACGTCGCGCGTGCTATCTGGACGTTGGTGATAGCTTTCTGCTTCAACTCAATGTATGTGTACTGCGATGGTTCAGTCCAGCATACACACCCCATTCGTAGGGCAGTCTGGAGTGCTTTCGCTTGGCTTTTGATCCATTTACCACTTTCCGCTGGCCTGTTAGTAGGAGGCCACATCTCGGCAGCAACGGTGAGGGATGAACATCTGAGTCCAGGACAACGATGGTTATTTGGAGGTGGGCTTGGTATCGGCACATTTTGTCTTCTCCTCATCGCTCTCCTTTACGAAGACAACGATCCAGACGGGTTTCTGAGGTTTTCCAAGGTAAGCGCAGAATTCTCTACGCCCGCCATCGAAGCAATTAGTTGACATTGGAGTAGACTATAAGGCTTTTGCCACGATTTGCGCTCTCTGTCATATTCATTTTGCTGCCGATTGCCTCAGAGGACCAGATCAATTCTACCCAGCTTGTAACTATCGGTGCTTGCCTGACACTTGCGGTAGTTTCGTGGGAAGTTTATGGAAGTCTGGAGAGGGGCATTGGCCTATTTGAAAGCTGGAGCAACCGCGAAGCTGAAGATCAGGAGGACGAAGAGGAAGAAGCGCTCATCCGCCAATCTGAGGGTGGCAATCCGGATTATGAGACGTTCAATGACGGCTCATAGTTCTCATCCCAGAGCTCCATTTCAGCGGCAATTACAACACAGAAGTCCATGTACACGAAAGTGTGACCTTAATTGAATGCATCAGTTCAAGTTGCTCCATTCCCTCGAAGGCACCATTTCCCGAGGTTATACCGAGTTCAACCCTTTTCTAAGTTCTTGGACATCCACTTTGAACTGCTTCTCGACGGGCCTACTTTGCATCCCTCCAGAGACGAATTGCTGAAATTCAACCGGATTAGGAAAACAAGGTGTGAAATAATGAAATTTGCGAACCCTCTGATCTTATCATATTGCATCTGGCTCCAACAACAGCGGAGAACAGGTCAACCAGTAGTTTGTGGCTTCATCCGTCGAGCACGCCTTCGTCCCACAAAGTGACATGACCACCAAGGATCATTCACCTCAATGGAAATGGCCGCCACACATGGGACTTCCATTACTTTGGTAAGGTTCCATGTGTAAAGCCTTACTCAGAGGAGCTTAGCGATAGCCCATGTGCGACAATCTAGGCCTGGTGTCCGAATGGCCGACATGTGCGCACACTCATTTACGGCTTTGCGTTTCTTGTCCATTGGACACCCTTGGGTATAAAATCACCTCATTGTCTCGCTTGCTGAGTACCTATGGCTCCAAACTCCATGGTGATAACGCTCCAGTGACCTTAATAACCACGGAATCGGATCACTGTCAATCATGGCGAAACATCCCGATGGTCGCAAGTGGTATCAAATCCGCTGGTTCTCCCCAGAGGACACCGCCGAGGAACGAAAGTTGATACTCAAGCTTGATTTATTGGTTGTACCTTACGCGTTTTTGGCGTATTGGACAAAATACATTGATCAGGCCAATATCAGTGAGTCTCCCTTCAATATCTGATGATTTACGCTGACCTCGGGTTTAGACAATGCTTACGTTGGTGGCATGAAGGAAGACCTGGGCTTCCACGGAAACGAACTTGTCCATCTACAAACGATATATGTCGTGGGGGCGGTGACTGGACAGATCCCTTTTTTGTTCTTGTTCACCCGTGTTCCTATGTATTGGATTATACCTTTTCTTGATATCGCATGGGGGATATTCACATTGCTCCAATACCGGGTTCATAGCTATGCTGAGCTCATGGCATACCGCTTCCTGGTGGGCTGGTTCGAGGTTAGTCTACATTTTCCGCTTCAACAATCCAATACTAACCCCTCATAGGCAGCATTTTTCCCTGCTATACACTACATTTTCGGATCCTGGTACAGGGGGGATGAGATAGCTCGCCGTGGTGGGGTATTCTACGTTGGACTCACCCTAGGCACATTGACTGCAGGACTCATTCAAGCTGGCGCGTCCTCACGCTTGGATGGTGTCAATGGACTTGCTGGTTGGCGCTGGATGTACATTATCTGCGCCATAATCACCATCCCTATCGGTGTTCTGGGATATTTTATCCTTCCAGGGACGCCCGATCGCCCAAATCGGACGTTTCTGAAGGACGCCGATATCGAGCTTGCAGCAAAACGACTTCAACGTGTTGGTCACAAGACATCGGAAAAGTTTACCCTCAGAAATTTGAAGAGTGTATTCACACGGTGGCAAGTATGGGCTTTGCTTTTACTCGACATCTTTTTCTGGAACGGCTGCCTCAATACTTCGAGCGGAGGCTTGCTTCTCTGGTTGAAAAGTTTGAATCGGTACTCAAAAGCTAGAGTCAACGAACTAGGCTCGATTTCGCCGGCATTGGGGATCTTCTACACGTTGTTCATCTGCTTTGCCTCGGATTTAGTGCTTGGCCCAGCCTGGGCGATTACAGTGGCACATGTGTGGAACATAACAGGTCTCATTATTCTCGTTGTTTGGAAGGTGCCCGAATCAGCACTTTGGTTTGCCTTCCTCACGACCTACTCCGCGGTTGCAATGTCCAGCGTCCTCTATGGTTGGGTCAACAGCCAGCTGAGCTATTCGCCTGCTGAAAGGTCATTCACTCTTGTCCTCATCAACTTGATATCACAATCCACAACAGCATGGACACCACTGCTCGTCTTCAAAACAGTTGAAGCTCCTCGATTCACAAAAGGATACTCTTTTGTGCTTGCAAATGCCTTCTGTCTGATAGTGCTAGCTCACATCATCAAGCACTTTGTTGGCAGACACAAGTATGTTTTCCTCTCCTGATCATTCACACTTTGCTAACTAGTTTAGAACGGCTACGGGAGAAGCGGTCGATTCTAGAATCAAGGCTACATTTGACGAAGCAGATGGAAGGTTATCAAGTGAAACACCACCGAGCACTACGGTACAGACTGTAATACCCACCAAATCAAGCGATGCGGTCTAGTCGGCGATCTACATCTCCCACCGACTCAGTTCATATGTAGCTACCATGTGGAGTGTGTCTAGGAATGTCTTTAGTTTCTAGTAATGAAGTAATGTGTGGTATGGGAGAATAATTTCCAAACAGTGTTGGGAACAATAGTACAGGCGAAATGTTTACGGAGCCTAACTGGTCGAACCCACTTGTCTGAAATTGCTAGACATCTATATAGATATTTTGTACTTGCAGAATCCGCACTTCGACCTTGCCTGGGTCACGATCTTGACGCCCAATTCATTGGTCCGAACGACTTCTGAAAATCTGGGACTTGGAAAATCTAACCCACAAAAAAGACCCAGTTGCAGGGCAGCAGGGGAACAGCGTGCCTGACACGCAACCGGACGCTGATCTTGTGTGATGGCCAAGTTTGTCGTGCTTCCCCCCTGCAATGGCGCGATCGACCAAGACAGTCTCATATCTACCAAATGAACGGAGAACCGCGTTCTGAAACTCGGAGCTGAAACTATACCTTATTTTGGGATGAATACCTCACCTTTGTTTGTTCTAATGTGTCTTGCTGTGGACGGAAGTGCCAAGTGGTAGCTAGTTAGTAGTATACCCATATATCGAAATGGTCGACCAGGCTGCCACCAGCACCAACGGCGAGAGCCATGTCAAGGGCACGCCAAAAAAGCAAATACTTCTCAATGCTTTTGATATGTCAACGGTGGGACACCTATCACCGGGACAGTGGAAGGTAAGCTGAAAACACTGGTTTCGATCATTTGGATTGCACAAATCACCGCTGTGATCGTTCTCGGCAAAATCGATACGCTGACAGAAGCCAGAACCCCAAGGACAAGTCAGCCACCAAAAGGAAATTGGAATATTGGATTGAACTCGCCAAATTGCTGGAAAGGGGCGGCATAAATGCTCTGTTTCTTGCGGACACATATGGGGGTTACGATACTTATGAAAATTCGTTGGACAACTGTATCCGAAGGGCCGCACAATGGCCTATGACGGACCCTACTATCGTGAGTCTTCATCAAGTCTCAATGTATTGTTGGTAACCCAGCAACACTGAGGGTCATGAAAACATCGATGCCGCATCGAAAGCGTGATTTAACCCTGTAATAGCCCATTAGTGCTATGGCTGCGGTGACTAGCAAGCTGGCATTTGGGATCACGGCGTCGACCTCCTTTGAGCCCCCTTTTCTGCTGGCTAAGCGATTCTCAACCCTGGACCACCTTACAAATGGTCGGATCGGCTGGAACATTGTGACCTCTTGGAAGAAGGCTGCATTCAAGGCCATCGGACTCGATAGTCCAATTGAGCACGATGAGCGGTATGCACAAGCAGACGAATATCTGAGAGTTCTCTACAAGTAAGCCGTCCCTTGAACTGATCATCCACCACAACTAAACGTGACTCCAGGCTATGGGAAGGATCTTGGGCGGATGATGCGGTCAATCCGGATCCCGAGCAGGATAGTTATGTCGACCCGGACAAAGTCCGCACAATCCACCACCACGGAAAGTATCTCAATCTTGATACCCGGCACATAGTGGATCCGTCGCCGCAGCGAACACCGTTTCTCTTCCAAGCAGGCACATCGGCGGCGGGGTCTGCTTTCGCGGCAACTCACGCAGAAGCGATCTTTGTGTCCGCTCACTCCCCCAAGGTGCTCCGGCCGAAGATCGATAAGATCCGAGCCCTGGCAGCTGAGCGGGGGCGAGATCCGCAATCCATCAAGTTCTTTGGAACATTCACTCCCATCATAGGACGAACAGATCAGGAGGCCCAGGAAAAGTACGAGCAACTGAAGAAATACGCCTCGACGATTGGGGGCTTGGTCTTGTTCAGTGGGTGGACCGGTATCGACATTTCCAGGATACCGATCGATAAGGACATCACAGCAGAGGACTCCTTGGAGGCGCACAAAGTCACCAGTATGCTTGATGCGTTTACCACGACAAGCCCTGATGTTCCGAGATGGACGCCAAGGGTGATCGCCGAGAAAGCGTCCATTGGTGGACTGGGACCGGTTGGAGTAGGAAGCCCAAGTACCGTGGCAGACGAGCTCGAGAGGTGGACCAATGAAGCTGACCTCGATGGCTTCAACCTCGGTTACGTAACTACGCCTGGAACCTTTGAAGAAGTGGTAGACCTATTGATCCCCGAGTTGCGGAAGAGAGGGCTGTACCCTGAGGTCTTTGAAGAAGGGCTAACTGCGAGAGAGAAGATTTATGGCAAGGGCCAGTCGAAGCTGAGGGCAGATCATGTTGGGAGCTCCTACAAGTATGATGTGTACCAAGAGACTTAGCCGCAAATTGCTATCCAAACGAAGGCACATTTCAGCCGGAGAGAATAATTACTCCTCTGCTTTGACCCGCACTGACCTGCAGACTAGTCGCCAGACAGATCTACAGGCCATTGGAAAATGTCGATAGATTGATGCTTCTAGCGCTGATTTGGATAGATACCATTAGTTGGGCTGGTATCTTCCCTGGCACATACACAACTAGCGCGCAGGTTCATCCGCACGCAAATTATGCACATACATCTGTAGGCTGAGTCCACTTCCCTACCCCGTCCCCCTTTGAGTCGCAATGCTCTCTCCATATTTACAACAGGTTGTGTATATCCAGATCTATTTCCAACCCCAACACTCTGTATCAGAAACATCACAGCAGCCGGTCAATCTCCAATGAATGGTGGTTGATGAATGACGGCCGGTTGCTGGTTGTAGTATCCAGAAAGTCACGTTGAGTCCTGCTTTGTCTCCGTTGCAAGCGTTCGATATTAGGAATTCTTCGAAAGATTAGTATATAGCGTTTTAACATTGTGTCTTTGAGCAAAATGAAGGCGTGCTCGATAACTTCCAAATCGGAAGTTGAATGAGTATGAATAGTTCCAGAAGCTGGTATTGTCGCTGAGGCTTGATACAACCTCGAGAAGGAGTATATGGGCGGCGTGATGTAAGTTGTACCGTAGCCGGAGGACAAGGTTCGAGAGTGCGCATCGTTGTCTCATACCATTGGTCATTAGATTTGTTCATCATATGGAGGATTGCGATCGCTGTGGTGTATACCTCATTGGCAGGGTCCGGGGTGAAGTATTCAACCAGAGAGACCGCATGGGTTGAGGTCAAGCGACTGCACTCTCAACGTGGGTTCGTCGCTAAAGCCAGTGCTGTGGTCCTGGTGAGACAAGTTCGTCGACATCGCAGGATGGCTCTTAGCATCCCGTCAGGGGAGAGATTGCTTCGCTTCTCTTGGCTCATGGCCAGTCTGTTGAGACGAAGAGGTTGTAAAGCCATCTGCTAGAAGGGCGAATGCTATCCTTTGAGGCGAGTGGGTCAAACCCACCCTGACCTTATCTTCGTGGTTCTCGTGAAGGATCTAAAGATCGAAAATCGCATCAAGGGCAATTGTAACACCATTGACGTTGTGGAGTTGGTGCGAACGGATTTGGGAAGGTTGGAGGCCGATGGAGGAGATGTAGGGTTGGTTTGCACTTCCTCTCAGACGCCGTGGTCGATGAACGGGGCTTCATTTAACTAAAGCTCAGCTTTCTTGGATTTTCCACTAGTTGGTTAGCCAACCAGGATGCGGGAGCGGTCTCTAAGAGACTTGATATGCCGCGGCATTAACCAATAGCTATACTTGGTGTAAGTTGTAGCTGAAAACCGGTGAAAGCATGAACCGACCTGTTGAAAAATTCTCCCTGATCCAAAGTTCACCATCCTGTAGATCGATGCTCTCTTGAGGAAACAGCAAGGCCGGCTGAACCCACCTGGACTGCTGGCGTGTCATGCGGTCAAATGTCCGCTTGACCATCGCTCTTCGATAGACCGAGGAACCAGCGGCATAGAAGTGACAGCCTAGAATCAGGGACGCAATGCCCGCGGCCAGCGCAGTGGAAGCCGAGCTGCCGCGTGTGTCTGCTGCAACCGCTCGGTCCATGTATGAGACGGAATCACCCACTAGTCCAGTGCCGTGGATATAGTATTGAGCATCGTACTCGGTGCTTTCCTGTACCACTTTGCCGTTGGCGTCACAACAGGCGATGGCCGTAGTATCCTCGTACATGGCGGGATAGGCCCCCAGGCTCTTGTTGCCTTCGTCGGCGGTGCTGCAGAAGAGCACAATGTCGCGGCTGACTGCATCCTGGACTTTCTTGAACAGGTTTAGCAGACGGTGCCCAGCAGAGTAGATGCAGAAACTCATGGATATTATATCCACCTCGTTGGTAATGGCGAAGCCGAGAGCCTGGTGATCGCACAACGTTAGTGCATCGGGACAACCATATCAGCGATTGCTGAACTATACGTACGCTCGCAACAGCGTCCTCGGTAATGTCTCCTCTGCTATTGCCAACCTTTGCCACATATAGTTGGCAGGTGGGATCAATCTGAGTAATGAAGCTCGCCATTTGCGTCCCATGTGGATCAGTTGCCAAAAACCAATTGCATTCCCTGTCGTGGCCATCGTAGACGAAAGAAGCGCCGCTAACGATATTTTTCCCAACCACCGAGGTGTCAAACCCATTGTCGATGATGGCGATCCGTGTACGGCGCATGGGTGCTCTTGCCGGCTTTTGAAGCTCATGTCTTCGTCGGAGGAGCTGATAGAAGTCGACGAATTTGTCCAACGACAATATTCTTAGGAGCGTCCTGGTTAATATCAGTAACAAAAGCTAATAGCGCTCTGCCATGCAATAGCGCACCGTCGATCTACACCAAAGCCTTTCTCCTGGACCATGGCTGGGATGTCTTGGCTCCATCTATCGGTGTCGACGTATAGGCGAAACCTAGGCTGGCTGTTCTGGTGCTTCGAAAGCTGTTCCTTAATTCGCGCCTCGAGCTGCTTCACTCGTTCCGAGGAGATTACATCCTGATGATAGTCAGCTGTCTGCACTTTATAGCATCCGGCCACTTAGCATACTGTCACGATAGTGACATGTAACGTCTCGAGCTTTGGTATCATGCGTCAGTTCACTACGGTTTGGACGTCGCTGTTTAGCTTCATGGATAACTTGCCTTCGAAAGCCTCCGTACTCCATCCTCTCCCAACCAATGACCGATCACTGCTCTGGAGCCACTACTGTACAGGTGAAGTTCTCTTACATTCTCAGCAGCTTCTAGTATAGTGTCAATGGAAAGGTCCAACCGCCTCCAGTCAAGATGTTCGACATCAAGATGTTTGATTGCAGCTTCCATGGCTTCTTCCGGATGTGGGTTGATCTTCGAATCTGAAACAGTCAGCTTTATTAATTTTTTCACCCCTTTTGATTCTTGAAGCCACTTCAGCACAAGATGAACTTCGTTTCGAACAGCTGCTGAAGGCAACGGCCCCGTGTTGGTCCCATGCTTGTCGAGGGAAGGGAAATCTACAGAAAGGAGAGTCTCCTCAAAGATGAGTCTTTGAAACGGAAGAATGACTCTGTCAGTCTCAGAAAGAGTAGCGCCATAATTGCCTTGCTCAGAAGCTAGAAGTGCGAGGAACTGCTCGAAAGAGTGAGAGCTTGAATCGAATAGGGTCAGATTGAGTGTAATTTCAGCCACTAGCGGATGGTCAGTATGGCCATGGAGACTCAGGATATCAGCGCCTACGTGGATCTTTCTAGGTTAGCGAGGTCTGTAATTTTAATGTCTGGGGAGTCCTCACTACTTGCGGCATAAAACATCCTCTTGGTCTCCGAGGGCGTACATCTCCTGAGCACCTCCGAAAGAAGTGTTTTGCGTATTGATTCCTGGGAGTCACTCAATTTGCGATCGTTGCTTGACGGCTTATTCCAATCGATTGGAAAGAGGCCGTGGATATCCCTCTCCAGGACCCATCCCGCATGTAGTCGAACAATTTCTGAGACAATATCTGCTTTGCACGCTTTGACAGCTAAGTGCAGTGCATCAGAACGCCGCAAAAGGTCTGGCCGCCTTGATAGAACAGTATTCCACTGTTCGAGGCTTCCATGACGAATTATTCCTTCGACTCCCTCATAAGCCAAAGAGGTGGGAAATGCCTCGAAAATCAACTGAAATATTTCGCTATTTTTGCTGCGGATGATATAATTCAAGATGTCGGGAGAGGGTTGAAGATTGATCTGGTAATGTGCATCGAGTAGGATTCTGGTAGCGTCAATATCTTGTCTGCGCGCAGCAGTGCCCAGCGGGGTCTCCCCATGAGCATCATTTGCAGAAAGCGCAATCGCCAAGTGGCCTGGAAGTAGACCGCACAGCTCAGTCAGACAAACCAAAGTTTCAACGGCTTTTGAGCGACATGCGACATGAAACGGGAAGTAATTGAGTGAGCGGTCATGGAGAACAAGTCGGGGAGACAGTTGGAGGATCCGATTGCATAGGTCGTGATCGTTGGGGTGGCCCCGAGCGATCCTCGACTGCAGGAAATCTGCTCTGAAACGGTTGTCTCCGGCTTCGAGGAGTAAGTCCACAAGATCCCACTCGAGCGACCGCTCGAATTTGTGAGAAGCCTCAATTGCCTTGCGGAATGCCGCTTCAATCAACAGTGAGCGGTCGAAATCGGCGAGCATACTGTATGGCTTTGCCAATACCTCGCGACATCCTTCGATGTCATTGCCGATGACGAAGCCATACAGCGATGTCGCGATCCCAAAGTCGATGGAAGGTAGCTGAGCTCTTGAAGTCGCTGAGTAAGTCTCAGTGCTATCCTTTTCCAATTTTCGAATTGACAGCGGCGCAATTTGTGCGACTTTTTCCATGCTCATCAACTACCCCTGGCACTAGGGTTGTGGAGTGGTGAGCACGCTCTCGTGGCATACAGAGTATGTGAATCAGCGGAGGAGAAAATTCGAAATCGATCAGGCTGAGGTTCGAGGTGCCAACGCCAAGCACGCAGATGTATCATTGTCGATAACATGGGCGCCACCTTTACCTAAGTGGTTATAGGTTCAAATTTGGCAGTGAGAAGTGCCTTGTGTTAGGCTTAGCCACTTAGGCATTCTCATGAAGCCCACGTGATTTCCCAATGTCGCAAGTGTGACGCGCAAGCGATGAGGCTGAAAGGTCTCCTCTCGTAGATTGTCTTCTCATCAAGATAGTTGATATCGTGCGGGGACAGATTTCACCGGGTGTTGGATTCTGATCTCGTCCTTACGGTGACTAGTCAACAGAGCCTAAGATAAGACCACAGCCTCGTTTCCAACATCACACAAACGCGATGGACCCGCAAGTGCAGACAAAAGAGGCATGGAGCAACCCATTGGAGTTTGTGCTGTACGAGAGTGACGACCAAGGAGGCTATGTGAAGACACAGAATGTGCCAGCCGACCGAACTCAAAGGCGGGAGGTCACAGCTCGAGGGAATGAGTCGAAGTTCCGCGTGCAAGTCACGCTTCGGACTTGTCTGCATGGCTTCTTAGACGATACTGAATCCACGCCTGCCACTCTAATCGTGCTGGATGCACAGTTCGTCGTCGTAAATTCTAACAAGGCGCGATTCAAATCCGCTGAATTGAAATTAGAGTTTACGAACGGAAAACAAGGCGAAGGTCTATCTCCTCCCGAGGTTGTGGCATTCGCCCCATTTCGGACGCCCGAAAGGATGAATATGACATTTGACGATCGTGGCAGTAAGGTTTCGCTCGGCGGCAGTCTCGGAATCCAAGCACTGGCGACCGCAGAGTTACGCACAGACTGGGAGCGCCAGAGCTGGTACACGCAACGTTATTTTGATCGTGGCTCGGCTGGTACGGGCTACAATCCTGAGCACGACTGTATGAACAGCGTCTGGTGGGCGCTACAAGAGAGTGGCAATCCGCATGAAAAACACGGCATATCTCCGTTCTGCCGCTTCGCTGTTCTCTTGAAAAGATCTTCCCAGGAACCATTCGAAGCCAAATTCAGTCTTAAACTGGATGCAGCAACCGGCTTTGACTTATTCGACGCATGGTCTTTCCGGAAATGCCAGACAGTCGTAGATGATCCGCTCAAGTTTTCACCTTTTGCAGAACCACAGGGCGAGTTTCAGGGCCTCGATGCAAAGAACCTAGGGAAGCTGGCGGCTGATGAGGCACTCGTGGCACTGACCGCTGTTCCTGGACTGGAGCCGCTTCACAGGGCTATTTGAGTCCCAGTGGAGTACAGGTAACTCACAAATGCGACCGGAACTCATGATGTTTATCCAATCATGGTGGCAGTTGGGAAATGGGATTGAGCATAGGCGTGGTTAGGGTGATGAGCCTGAGCGGCTTGATCTAAGGCTGACTCAAAGCGAAGTTCGGTTGCGTATAGCCTGAGTACGACAACAAGCCCTCCAGTTTCCAACTGATGTAAAGGCATGTGCAGATTCACAGCTGAATAGCAGGAAGACGAAGGCCTCAAGGCTACGGAAGGCTCTCAGCAACCTCGAGATTCGTACAGCTGCATGCTTGGGCTTTTTCTTGCATAAAATGAGCACTTCTCTCAGCACTCACCCTCAAATGCATCACATATTCCACTTGTGGGATCATGTTATGATAGCAAGGATGAGCGAATCTTTGTTATGCGGAAACACGCAGCTGCCAATGATGATGGCCACATTCTATGAGTCTATCGCCATTAATAACCAATTAGTGCAGTCACCGTTCAATAGTGGACTATCTCAAAATTGGTGTTTCCTGTCCATACCCTCATTGAATATCGCCAACTGATGTTGAGACTATCTTGGCTATTGACTTGAAAGCCACTTGTAAGCGCTTCCCGGGTGGTCTTTCCTCAGATGGTCTGCTCCTTGGAAGACGAACCGCGCCGTTGCTCCATCGGTACTTGATTCGCCCCTAAATCTACCGCGCCGCCGAAGCTCTGGTAGTAGATGCTTGATGATGTCCTCAAACGAACCTGGATTTGTTATATGGGCTAGGTTGAAGCCATCGACCCCTGATATGTCGGCCCATCTTTCTAGTTGATCTGCTACTGTGCTGGCACTGCCAACAACTTTGGCCATCATGCCGCCCAAGGCAAGATATTCCGCAATCCGATTCTTGTTCCAGCCCAGGTTGTCCGAGCCAGGCACTGTGCTAGCCCAGCGGCTCACTATCGATTCGACCGCTGGAGACTTGCTGAACCTGAAGTCCTCGTCGTCCGAGTATTGAGATAGGTCCACGCCGGTCCACCCTCCGAAGAGTGCCAAGGTCCCTTCTCGATCCGTGTAAGATAGATATTCTGCCCTTTTCAATTCAGCAGCCTCGTCCGTGTCTGCGACTATCACGGTGATCCCCAGTAGAATTTTGATAGCTTCGGGATCTCTGCCAGCCTCTTCCACCTGGGCACGGATGGAGTCGACAGTCTTCTTGACGCCTTCAGGTAGCTGGCCACCGACAAAGATTGCCTCGGCATGACGTGCACCAAATGCACTGCCAGCTTTAGAAGTTCCTGCTTGGAACAGAAAAGGCGTGCGTTGTGGTGAAGGTTCCGAGATATGAGGCCCCGGTACCTTGAAGTGTTTTCCTTGGTGGTTGATCTCGCGCACGCCATCGGGCTTGATGTAGACTCCACTTGTACGGTCGGCAATGACTGAATCATCTCTCCAGCTTCCCTCCCAAAGCTTGTAAAGCACTTCCATGTACTCCTCGGCGATAGCATATCTCTCATCATGTGGCACCTGGTGGTCCAGACCGTGGTTCCTGGCAGCGCTCTCAAGGTATGAAGTGACAATATTCCAAGCAACGCGACCATTACTGAGATGATCGACCGTGGAGAACCTCCGAGCAAGGGCATAAGGATGGTCATAAGTTGTGCTTGCGGTAATGCCAAATACGATGTTTTTCGTTGCTGCCGCAAGGGCAGGCACCAAGTATAAGGGATCATTGACCGGGAATTGCGCACCAGAGGCCAACACTGGTACCACGTTTGCTGGGCCTCTGTAAACATCATATGCACCCAAGGTATCCGCCACAAACATGGCATGGAAATCCGCGTCGTCCAACAGCTTTGCCAAATCCGTCCAGAACTTCAGCGTTTTATACTTGTCCGTGGCATTATCGGGATGCCTCCATAACCCTGGGGACAGATGGGCGGGTGTATTCATTACGAATGCATTGAGGATAAACTCCTTCTTACTCACTTTGCCTGGCCTCGTACCCGCTCCATTCGGCCCCTGGGTCTCCACAGCCTGGGCCGAAGTTGACTCCTCTTGGGCTGTTGACATTTTTTCATCACTTTGACACCACCTAGACGTGCAGAAAGCTTCAGGAGATTCATTTCAGGTGTATAATATGTCTCTGTTGGTAGATTTGTTATGGTCCAGAAAATCCGGGATGGCACTGAGCACGCCATCCTGCGTCAGGATGGGGAATATTACCCAAAAGGCCTGGGTACCGGACTTGCCCGTTGATGCTCATCGTCGTGAGTCTCAGGTATGACAATCTGACGAGCTATATCTCCAGAACAGTTGATTGACAAGTCAGCGAATGAGGAAGTATTCCTTGCAGAAGATTCGTAGTTCCAAGTCATTTGTCTTCCTTGCCAAGGCGATATGTCACTCAAAGAGAGGAGAAGCTGTGTTCTCGATCTTCCCTACTCCAAAAAGTATGCGGGAGTCTGCCTATTACTCAGATAATATTAGGTTTCTCCTTGGGCGACCCGTTGCGCCGTCTTGGGTGCTCTTGATGCTCGGAAGGAGTTCCCCCCTCCCCCAGTCACCCCACCCCCGGACTAGCGAAACTCCGAAGACGAAATCTCGTCGTATATTGAGACGATAGACACGGCTTACCATTTTGACGCATCCTTCTATCGAATATCATTAAGATCACCAGAAAAGATGGGTTACTCTGACAAGCTCCGGGACAAGACGATTGTGGTGTTTGGCGCGTCGTCGGGGTATGTTGTCCACCACGACCTATGGGAGAGACTGAGATCCTTGTAGAATTGGATTTGGAGCCGCTGCTGCCTTTCTCGATGTAGGCGCCAAAGTCACCATCATTTCGTCCTCACAGGAGAATATCGACAAAGCAGTCAAGCGTCTTGATAGCCCTCAGGTGAAAGGCATAGCTGTCAACGTCCGGGATGAGAAAGCGGTGATTGCGGCCCTGCAATCCTTGGCCCCCGTTGACCATGTGGTGTTCTCTGCCGTTGACAAGATCATTCGTGGTGATATCCAAGAGTTGGAGCTCGAGGAGGCGAAATATCTATTCGGTGTCAAGTTTTGGGGAGCAGTTGCTGTGGGGAAAGGTGGGATACGCCCCCTTCGGTACTCCGATCGAGGACATGAAGGCTAACTGTGCGCAAAAAGCTGTTATGAGCTATGACATTATTCGCCCGGGTGGCTCTCTAACACTGACCTCTGGAACAGCCGGCATCAAACCTGGCAGAGGAGCGGCCGTTGGCGGTGCTTTGAACGGTGGCGTGCTGACCCTCACCAAAGGGCTGGCTGCGGATCTAAGCGAAAGGAAAATAAGAGTGAATACCGTGGTTCCCGGTCTGGTCATAACGGAGCTTTGGGACAAGCAAGGGAAAACGCAAGAGGAGCAGAAGGAACTTTTCGAGAACTTCAGCGCCAGCCTACCGGTTGGGTTTGTGGCAACCCCAGAGCATATCGCTGAGGCGTATCTATACGCTGTGCGGGCAGATTATGCGACCGGTACATTGATTGAAATTGGTAAGTTCTTTCAGCTCTCTTGTTGAGTCATCGAAATATGTACTGATCGACCCATAGATGGTGGGGCTCTGCTATAGATGATCAAGATTAGGAGATGTTACATTGGTAGAACATTAGATGAGGACATGAGTACAAGTGTCAATTACTATACGTATCAGATGCATGGAATGCCTCGGCTACCCTTCAATGGCGGTTATTTTAGTTGACACAGTGAATACCAATCCGCCTTCCTATCGCATGTCTTTAAATAGGACCCAGGCTCGAGGCCATTTGTTACGTGGTGTTGCTTGCGTACTAGCTCCTTTCGAGCCTGATACTCAAGAACACTCCTATGATCAGTTTGAAGTTCCTCAACTTTAATGGCACGCTTTTGTTGGAGCTCTTCCATGCTGAGAACAGCCCGTAATTTCACATACATAGCCCACCATGCTAAAACGTTCCGTGGGAAGATCGGTCCATCAAAGCTTCGAAAACATGCTTTCTTTTTGAGACCGCGCATCCAGCTCATGTGTCCATGCGCTTCGAGGCTGGGAGTGAAGAAACCAGTAGGTGTGGGCCAAATCAACAGGCTGTAAAAGATAGGCGTCAATATCATCGAGCTTTTCTTGGGCGCCTTCTCGTTCCCACCTCCTTTTCGACCAACCTCCAATCAATTTGCCGTCGACAGGACCATCCACAACGATGTGCGCTGCATGAATTCCTTTCGCCTGATATTCACGGGTAATGATCTGTGCCAATGATCGTAGACCGAATTTCCCAGGCGAGAAGCTGCTGAGTCCAGGATTGCCCCGAAGCGAGCCGGTGGCCCCTGTAAATATGATAGTCCCCTTTCCTGCCGCCAACATATCTGGGAGGACACATTTCGTGGACCAGAATGCGCCGAACAGATTGATCTTGGTGAAGTTCTCGAACTCCTCGCTCGTGGTGTCAAGGATGGATCTTCCGTTCACGCGCCGCGCACCAGCATTGTAAACGAGAACCTGGACAGGTCCCAGCTCCTGGCGAATTCGACGGAAGCTCTCGATGACGGTTTTTTCCACGCGAAGATCGGTGATGTAGTAGTGAGCCGTCCCCTCACCGAAATCGCTATTTATACCCCTCGCCATGTCACGAAGTTTATCCTCTGTCCGAGCAAGCAGGGCAACTGCAAATCCTTCAGCTGTGAAGCGGCGTGCGACAGCTTCACCTATCCCAGGGCCGGCACCCACGACCGCAATGACTGGTTTGTTCTGAGTATTTGAGGACATATTGAGTGATCCCCAAATGGCCTCTATCGCATTGGCTTCAAAAGAAGGCTGGTGTTTGATTACCTGGAGTCTGTCTCAGTCTCGGTCTCCCTCGCCTACTTCACATACGTCCAATGCTCTGCGGTATCAGACGAGAATTCCGGGCTTGATTTCTAGCGGAGAGCTTCTTTCTATACGATGTCGAGGTAGCTATGAAGGCACTTATGAGGATGCGAGGTTGGACGTCCCCTTCGCCGAGCATGATTACTGATATGGTTGATGCTAAGTAATACTGAGTCTTAAGTAGGGCATGGGCCTCGGCAAGAATCATGGGCGGCACCTCTAGGCACGTATTACTTAAACCTCACCTAAGGAACAGACTCCTGTTAGTCATCCCACTACCAAGCAGTAACTAGGTACTCGGTACCGGTTCTTCACGGCGATTTGGGTGCCGCAGTGCCTAGCCAGGTGTTCAGCCGAGGGGCCCGAGCGCCTAAACCTTACGAGTTAGGTGACCAAGCTTGCTGTTTAGTTTCCTCCAGCCCAGGCTCAAGCATATATCCAACGGTTAATAAGTGTTTGAAACCCCACGTCCAACCTTCTCATCAACTAGCATGGACAATAGTTGTCTGTCAAGGTGTAATTGAGTCGCATCGCCCTGGCTGAAACAATAAGGGCATGAACACAGTGCTCAAGGGCGGCTCCTCTTCTTAACGATACAGTATTCTTTCGATGTTGGGTCCGTCAAATCATATCCAAAGATCTAAACATCATTGCGCGAATGGACGACCTCTTCCATCATACGGACTGATGATGGGAGGAATTGGAGGATGCTCTATCAGCGTCTGTGCCAGCTCTCTCAGGGGCATACCAACTCCTGCCAAAATGATGTTGGACATATTTTTCACCGTACGCAGGATCCCCTGCATGGCTGTGTTTTTGACTTCCAGCAAAACCGTTGATGGGTAAGATCAAAACATCTCCAAACAACCTCGGCTCTCTCTGATCATGGAATGTCTCCCAAGTCACATTCTGACCCTGGTCTTGGAGAACTTGAATGACTACATCACTAATCATTCCTGGCCCGGTTGCCTCAAGTACTTCCATCTTTTCCAACGTGAGCGTACTTAATGTCACTTGTTTGCGACGAGCGAGGAATTCGAGGTTACTCATTACCCTCTGCACAGCTGTTTGGTATATCGGATGGCCTGGTTTCGCCATAAGAGTCCATTGACAGAAGCTGATTGGACGGACGAACATTTTGTACGTTGTGTCGTCGTATTCGATACCAATGATCGCGTTGACTGTTTTGGCACCAAGGTCGATGGGTATCCAACGATCCGGATGCAGCAGACAAGAAGTGTCGATGTCGCTGTAAACTCCACCGACGGCGAGCATTGTTAAGTATCTGAGGAAGTCTGCTTTGATTACAGGCACGTTAAGCGCATCCCAAAACTTTATGATTGATTGCTGTGAAGCAAAAGTTGAGTGCACAAAGTTATCTGCGTCATCGTCTGGGAAGAAATCAGCCTAGGTTGGTCTCTGAAGATATTGTTCACAACATACCACTCAAGAAATTGTATTGGAATCCCTTGACTCCCTTCCAAGTATCAGCCTTGTCAGCATATTGCTGCTTGCCGTGCTCGCTAGCGCTTTGCCAAACAATCCTTGGAAACCTCGATGGGTAAGTCTGTGATGGGGAGAACTCGGCGGCTTCAGCACTAGCCACATGCTGCTCAATGTCGTTACTCATGTCTGGCCTTTCTCTTGATCTGTCGTTATCGCCGATCATGGCGTTAAATTTCTCAGAGTATTCCCATATTTCAATCTTTGAAATTCGTAATGCCCAGTACATAACACATAAAATTATCACTGTTGCAACCCATGGCCGTATGAGGCCTACCTTTGACAACATGATACCAAGAACACAGCTCGTTCTTTAGCCGTAGGATTCAGGGAGCCGTAGGATTCAAGGAACCGCAGGAGGTTTGATAGGGTTTGAAGGACTTTGAAAGAATCTTTGGGATTTTGGTGAAGCAGCAGGATTCGTCAGGGTTCAAGAATTCGAGTAGAAGGCACAAATCTGCTGCCTACAAACACATTGGGAGGCACTGGAAATTTCCTCTTGCAGCTTTTGCAGCTTTTGCAGCTTTGAATTATAAATGGGCTAAATGATGGCCGATATTCTGAGAAAAACATTTTGACTCTCGCTCCTCACGGTTGGACTCCCTGGATGGGTTTCTGCTCTGGTCAAGACTCGAGATTCAGGGGGTAGCCTTGTGCCCTGTACCTTGCGTAGAAGTTAGTTGCCCCTGGGAGGTCTCGACGTCACCAGTAGGATATTGGGAATCCGCTGAAAACAGCCTGGCGAAAAAGAAATTCGGCTCAAGCCTGTCAATGGCGAAAGACTGTCTCGAACACACGTTACTATTGATGGGGGCTATTGGGATGGCCCACTATGGTGCGGGCGCTCGCCTGTCAAGGAGCTGTCACTGTCTCAAAAGGCAATGACAGATTCATAAATCATGAGCCATTGAGCACTACTGTAAGCCCCCTTGGCGGCCATCTGAAGCATGGTATATCTCTCTTTCCGAGTTCATGTGGGAGGGAATCCCATTACCGTTATCCTTGAGACAAGAGAAATATTTGACCATGGACTACTTCGCGTACATCGCCGGTGATGAGGATTACCCGTGTGACTGCTGAGCTAGCTGATTACGGAGTATCCAGTACCCCGTATAGTGACAAGGAATAGTCCTATGGCTCGCTAGCCTAGTTTCTTCGTCGTATCGAGTCTGGTTGTCCCACCCTGCATTTGGGGGGGGGGCCTTTTTACGGATCCTCTGGTTGCTTGTTTAGCCCGAAACCGGTAATCGCCCTACCCCTTTCGTAATTGTGGCACTTCCCAAGATTTGTACGGAGTAGATTGTCCTCTGAGCCAGGCGCATAGCATACACCGACTATGATATTTCCCATTCTCTGAAATCGTCTCATTCTCCCTCGCCGTGCGATCGCGTTTCACACACCTAGTCCCAACCTCAACCGCAATGGTTCGATCGTATTAGTTACAGCACCCTACGTGAGCACTCCGAGTTGAACCTCAATACACCTTGTCTGGTAAACATGATTTGGAGGGCGCATTTGAAGCTTTTCAGCGTCCTTACCACCGTACTTTGTATGGGTACGGTGGTCACTGACTGGTTTGGCATATTCCGCAATGGAGATTGGGTCAAAAATGTCGCGAACGTCAATGAAGAGGACCTTAGCCGAGGATCATCGATTGGAAAATTGTCAATGCTTTACGGCGAGACCAATACCCTTTACGAGCGTGCTTTGGCAGCACATCTTCCACACAACAAGAACTTCGGATACAGCATGTACGTTTTGAGAGAAAGGACATTGCCAGGTTATTGGTCAAAGCCCGCCTTCATTCTTGAGCAACTGCTGGCAGAATTGGCTTTGCCGGAGGAGAGACGGCTCAAATGGCTCGTGTATGTGTGCATTTAATGAAATATGAAGGTGAAGCCATTAATGCTTGTTATAACAGTTGGTTTGATGGGGACATTGTGTTGATGAATCCCAAAATCCCCCTCGAGATATTCACACCGCCAGACGAGAAATGGAATCACATTCATGGAGTGGTAACCAATGATCATCGCGGACTCAACAACGGGGTCTTCTTCCTGCGCGTTCATGAGTGGTCTGTGTGGCTCATGACAGCATGCCTCGGCACCGAGATCTTTGATCCTACAATCGAGCTCGAGTTTGGAGATCAATCAGCCTTGGGGATGTGGGTTAAGCAGGTGAGTCGTTATTTGGGCATAAAAGAGAGCATATTTTGATGATATACTGCAGGAAAGATTTCGACCCAATATCATGCATGTACCGCAAAGATGGTTTAATGCCTATGCGGGAAATCGCGGGGAAACAAACGGGCTGTTTGCCGACCCCATGGAACCACAATCGAAATTCAAAGCGAACTCAATCAAAGAAGGCGATCTCCTAGTCCACCATGCTGGTCACAAATCATTGCGAGCCCAGCGAATGAGCCCGTGGATGGACGTGGCTGAGCAACACCTACCACAATGGGAACTCCACCTAAATGAAACAACATATCTGCAGGAAATCGAAGAGTTCTGGAAGACCGAAGCCCCGAAGGAGAGAACGCGGATGGACGACCTGATAAAGAAAGAGGCGGAAAAGGAAGCGGCGGACAAGGCGAAGAAGATGGTCGAAGCAAAACCAACAGGCAAGTGATCTGGGAGTACGTTATCGAATCGCTTAAACTTCTCTTTTCGCAACCTGGCGGGTATCATTTGGATCCTAGGGTGAGCACGGTGCAAGTATCAAATATCAAGTCGGCCGTTGAATCAAGTCGGCCGTTGAAGTAGACAGGTGGGGATCTTAAAGGCTCAACCGCGTACTAAAACAAGGCACGTACAGGTATGCGTCTCTCACGAGCGGAAAAGAATAATGAACGAAACTTTGACAACCACTCAATGGCTGAATGCGGAGATGAATGGGCTTTGGGGGAGCAGTTCTATAACACGATATGCTTTACGAGGTACGGAGTGCACGTGGGATCCTTGGACGACACATTTGTAAGCCGATGGTCACAATCTCTGAGGAGCAATTGAACGATCGATAACAATGAATTCTCGTACGGAATATCCCCTCCTACGGCTAGTTGGTGATAGTGGCATCAAGCGGCAGCTTCCCGGGGGCCAATGTTGTTCACGCACTTCCACGGGCACGAGTACAATATTACGAGGGACAAGAAACAAAGGATGGTAGCCTTCATCCCGTCTGGTGGCAGGCTGCAGCCATCAAAGCTGACTCAAGCGAAATGAGCATGTGCATGGTGGTGTGGCAAAATCGCATCAAGCGTCGATCGGGAACCCTATCTGGCTCCGCATAAGATTAGGGGTAGCTGTCACGTTTGGGGCGCCAAAGGCTGTAATTACACCCTTGCTGCCGCGAAGAGCCCTCCGTGACTGAGAGTCAAAGATAACCAAGCCTCTCGGTCGCTTGAATCAACTTGAGATGACTCTCGCAGGCTTCTCGATTGTAGATATGAGTTAAAACAAGTTCCATACAAGCCCTGCTACGGAGTATATCGCCTCTACTACAAAGGTGCTACGTACACTTAGTAACTATACACTCCATAGACTGTATGTGGGTTGCACCTGGAGGGATCTCCACCTCCAGGGGCCGTGTTCCTATGAGTTCTCTCGCTGTTTGTCAATTCCCAGCCGCGAGTAAATGAGGGTGCTTTCAGATCTATGCATGTATCGATCGATACGAACGGGCACTAGGCATTCTGCCAGGTGTCAATATGTTCGGTCCGAGAGGCACATATGTATCATCTAATACCGCTGACGCTGCCAGAATCTTACCTCCTTACCATCTTGTTTTCAATGCCCTCCTGATGGATTGTTCGCCGAGAACTTGGCACACAGCCGAACGCAGGTATGTACCGGATACTGTACGGAGTAGGTAGGTAGGTTCTCGCTCTCATACTTGGGGCTTGTGGGCACCATTCATTCCTCTTAGTTCCCAAGGTGGTTCTCATCCTTGCCCCCTTCTCTCCTTGCGTGGTAAACTTTTGATAATATGACGCCCTACCGTGTCTAAGAGTAAACCTCAGTAGGTGTCGCCGCCTTCCTAAACGGTATGAGCAATAAATACACACTGGCTGAGAGTGGCACCGAGAGCGTTTGGCAGATCGACTACAAAGAAAATTGCTGGCAGGCATTTACTCGTGTCTTCCCCAGAGTGTCATCTGGCCCGGCCTCTCAAAGACCTTGTATTTTCTCGGTGGGCCAATCGGTCAATGACGCGAAGCAAGGCTGATGTAAAACTGGGTCCTTCCCCCCCTGCCGCATACTGTCCATCTGCTACAGAATTGGTAGCTGACCAGTTTCGCTTCGAAGCTTGACAGGCGGACACACGAAAATACGACTTTTGAGACCCTCAAATTCGCTACCTACGCGAGAATCTGCCTTCGTGCGGAGGGGCGGGTTCTCCCCTATTTACAGACGAATGTGACACGTGCCACACCAGAAACTACCCATAAGGGCTGCAGATCCCCAGAATCGCGAGCCGCACAGTTTATGTTTGACGATTCGAAAACGTCGACATGGCTGAATCTGTTCATTCAGCTGGGGATCCACGGCTTGATGAAGCTGCTGATTGCGATGAGTCGGCACCATTGACTGGAGAAAAGCTCCATTTCTCATCAAACAAGCCCTGGTCTGGCCTTACTCTTCCTCACATCCATGGAAATATTGCTACCCTTGGGAAGTTAAAGAGACTGCTCCTCATACTGACACCGAGCTTTCTCACGAATCACGCTGCAACAACACCCTCAAAATCTGGCATCGCGGCCCTGGATGGCTTGAGAGGCCTGGCTTGCCTGTTCGTTTTCAACGAGCACTATGTCATATGCTACCAGTCAATCGAAACCCAGACATGGATTATGAGAGTCCCCTTCATCCGTTTGCTATGGTACGGGAAGGCTGCCGTGTTCCTGTTCTTCGTCATCTCCGGCTATGTTTTGAGTTACAAGCCTCTCAGATTGATACGGTCAAAGTCATACCTGGAATTCCAAAAGTCAATATCCTCCTCGTTCCTTCGCCGTGCTATGCGACTGTACCTACCTTGTCTCATTGTCAGCTTCATCTGTTGCATTCTGACTTATCTGGGATTCTTTGACGAATCATCTCGGATTTACTACCACTTCCGAAATTTCATCTTCCTCAAGGAGGAACCTCCTCCACGAGTGGACCTTTACAACCAACTTTTGGCATATTTACACAATGCGGACTTCATATTTAGCGCCACGATCCCATTCGACAGGGACACTAATGTTCACAACTATTTCACATACGACGATCATCAATGGACCATACCCAAGGAGTTCAGGAGTAGCATGGCCGTGTTTGCCGTGCTGGTAACGACTTCTCGAATGCGAAGCGTGCCGCGCATGACCATGATCGCCGCTTTAGCTGTCTATTCTCTATACACTCTCCGGCTTTACACCTCCTTGTTCTTTGCGGGCATGCTTTGCGCTGAATTTGATCTCATCAGGCAGGCGTATTATTCCAGGTCGGACCTGCTACTCCCGGGACTCCAGAATGAGCAGGAAAGGAACGGTTGGACGTCCTTGCTACATCCTCCTGCAGTCGTTCCCAAGATTTTTTGGACTGGACTTTTTATTCTCGGGGTTTTCATGATCTCCTCACCACAAGAAATTCAGCTCACGCCCAATTATCTTCCTACTCTATTCGCCAGCTGGGGAATAACAGAAGTTGACGATACCTTGCTCCTAATCGGGTCGATCTTCACAGTCTGGAGTGTTGCGACCTGCCCATCGCTCGCACCTCTCTTCAACAATCCGTTTGTCTGCTATCTCGGCAAGATATCTTACGCACTCTACCTGGTTCACGGCACTGTGATTAAATCTATTGGATATCGAATTCTCCCAGGCACGCTACGGGTTGCAACCTGGGTCCCGGATGAGGTCGAGTTGAATGGCGAATGGTGGGAAACCGTCCCAGATCATCAAAAGGTTATTGCACACCTGGTGGGATGGTGCTTCGTTGGCACTACCTGCTTTTGGCTATCAGATCTCTTCTGGAGGTTTGTCGACATTCCATCGGTGGCCTTCGCACGCACGGTTGAAGGCTGGGTTACTCGTGGTGCAGACGACAACACCGAGAGCTCCAGATCCGAGATCGCCTCGCAGATCAGCATGACCCGCGTTGTCGATCATCGGAGAAGAGCCGCGAGCGCAGGCCATCAAGGCGATGCATTTCGAGCAAATCCGATGCAGGACCAGTCGAGTCTAGCATCTGAATCTTCGGGACGTTCGAAAAGAAAGAATGGCTGAAAAGAATGACGATTAAGTTCGTGTGGCGGAACGATTTACTTTACTATCCATGTGCAGAGATGACTCCCACTGACTGCGAGTGGTGGGCAAATGGAACATTTGTGCAAACCCTGCCTGGTATCCCAAGCTTTCTTCACGACCGGGTTTCAAAATCGTGTACGGGGTTCTCTGTAGTGTACCATTTCATCCACTGCCCAGGTACGTAATATATGTAATCTCAACTAGCAACCACCAGGCACGATGACGCCCAGCATATATTCGCTAATTGAGGGTCTTTCATTGAAATCTAGAATGGGCAAAGGATCGCGCGAGCGAGGTCCCTTTCCCCTAGATTCAGCCTCAGCCCCTCGTCAATCAGGAGCCGTGAAGAGAGATACGAGTATCCCTCCGGTTCAGTACCGAATTTGTACGAGGTAACTTCGGAAGGGATGCACATCTTCCCAAGTTTAGCTATTGCGGCTTGCGCTGACACACGGCTGGAACCCCACGTGGCCAGGGGCTGCCGAGGGCCGAGGGGCCCTACCCGAACACTTGCAGCAGCCAAAGTGAGAGGGACCTTTTGCTCCTGGCCTGTGGAAGGCAGAGACCGGACCACCAAGAATGGCCTAAGCAGCCTGTTTTCGTAACGTGCAAGATTCGATGATACGAGGCTACAGCAATGTTCGTGGTGGATAGAATGTCGTACGCGTACTTCCCCTTGACCTTACGAGTACGACGAGTACTTGTAATTAGTCCTCTATGCTGAGTGTCCAGTGCGGATGCGGGATCTCATCATTGCCAAACTGGGAATATTGCAAAACCAAGAAGAGTGTATGTAGAATTTCCTTACACCATTACATCTATCGCCTTCAGACGTGCGACCGTGACAGCAGCCAGGCGTACTAATAATATCTCTCAGTACAACAACTGGAGCAAGTCTGTGATGCTATGCTTTTCAATCTCGTTCACGGCCTCTAGTATCGCCGCGGCCCGCGGCTTGCCCAGAACAGGCTGCACCAAACTGAAGAACTTTGCATCGACCTGGTCTCTGGTGAAAGGATGCTGTGATTCTCCCAGCGGATAGGGCACGTCGACCTCATCAAAAGTGCCGTCCTCGTAGTCAATCCTCAGCCTTGACCCGAACTGCCGTAGAGATTCATCCGCGACACAGGCAGTCTTGTCGCACAGGTTCTGAATCCCTGCGTCCTGGAGCCTGTCCTGTTCGTAACAGCGTACACCGTTGTCCGAGCCGTACAAGAAGCTGTTCGCCGTGGTGAAGTACGCTGAGAACTGCGCATCGACCATGTTCTCCGGGTGGATCTTGTTCTTAGTGGCGGCGCCCACCACGCTGACGTTGTTCGGGCTCAGGGACAGCGTAATCGCCTTGACGTCGTCAGCTGCCACTCTGCCCTTGTCGTAGCCAAACTTGGCCGCATGTTCAATGAACCCGTGCGTCATGCGGCACGCCGGGAACGGCTTGAGCGAGGTTTCGAGGAACTCCCACCGCTGGCCCAGGTCGCCGGTCAGGTAGAGCAGATCCTGGTCCGCCTTGGGGCTGTAGCCGTGCAGAAAGCCAAACGAGCCCTCGAAGATCTTCGCTGCACCGATCACGCCGGCCTCCGCGAGCGCGGTGCACACAAATGCGTCGTGCACCGCAAAGCCAGGGTGCAGCCTCTTGTTCCAGCTCCCGTTTTCGAGATACTGCATCGACCCTGCCGCCTTGGAGCCGGCGAGGCCGAATGCGTTCTCGACGGTCCCGACGGCGAACCTCTTCAGGACCGCGATGGTCGCCACCGCGCCGAAGATCCCCGCCGTCGACGTGTTGTGGAAGCCGCGCGCGTATGCCTCGTTCCCCAGCTCCTTCCCCAGGCGGCACGTCACCTCGTAGCCGACGGCGACGGCGACGAGGAACCGATCGATGTCGGCCTCGGCTCCGAGGAGCTCTGCCTGCGTCAAGCCCGCCGCAATCGCAGTCACGCCGGCGTGCAGCGTGCCCTTGGCGTACGTGTCGTCGAAGTCCAGCGAATGGCCCAGCGCCGCGTTCAGCAGACCCGCGTACTGCGGCGTGAACGACTTCCCCAGCCCCAGCACCGTCGACGACCCGGCCTGGCCACCCAGCGCTTTGACCGCGTTGCAGATCGGCACTGTCGAGTCCGAGCTGTGGCTTGCCGCCAGCGTGACGGCGATGAAGTCGACGAGATATTCCTTGAGCCGCTCGCGAATCTTGTCCGTCAGGAGCCGTGGGCTTGCATTTGCGACGAATCGGGCGAGTATGCTTGTCACGGGAATTTCCGCTGCGTCGACAACGCCATTCTGTGAGGCTGTTCCGTTGGATGCCATGGCCTCACGCCCCTGTCTAGTTCTACAGGATACCTTTTGCAATATATTCGATTTGGAAGAGAGGAAGGACAGCAAAGGTGGCGACGCGGGCAAGGTTACATGGTTATAGTATTATGATTCTATGTGCCGCGTCTCCCTAAGAACGGAAGTTATATACTTCTGCTCCGCACCCCGCACATACATCTGTTTGCGAGAACCCCCGACCTCGGAACTGGATCAGCTGTATCTCCCCAGGGGCAAATCGGAGGATGAAGGAGACTAGAAGGCTAGTGCCCTGATCTCGAAATATCATGTTGGTGGGTTTGGCCAATGAGGGGGGACATTCTAATTCCGAGTGTGTGCCTCAACCACAAACTCGATACTCCACGAATCGGCTGGACTTTGGGGGGAGCTGTAAGAGGCCCTTGATTGGGTGCGGAACCGTCATGGGATATCAGATCCACTAATGTGCGAAGTTTGACACGTTGCCATCACTGTGCGAAGGTAGTCTTTTCTTCCTGGTGGCATGCACCATCCTTGAGATTAGAGGCCGTCAATTTTGCATAGGGTGCTCTCATCCATATACTAGGACGAAACGAAGTAGTCGGCCAAGGCAGTCTGATTGTAGAAAAGATCACATGCATGTGGATGTTGTAGACAGTACTTGGGGACCAAAGCAGTGGCTTGGATTCCGTTGGCGACCAAGTATTCCCGGAAGTTCAGTATTCTCTGCGTCATCTGAGTCGTGCGCTTCAGTCCTGTCGCAGGATCCCTGTTTCCAGACCAGGTCAGTTCGGCCAGTGCAGCAGCTCTGGGCCACAACTTGGTTGAGATCACTGTATCATCGACTTGTTCAGACCATAAAGGTGCCTCGGCTCCGAGAATGTGGCTCTTCTGGGCATCGGTCAGATTCAAGGTGAAGTCGTAGTCATAAATCCGCTGCCAGGTCTTGTAAGGGGCACACCAAGAGCCTCCCGCGCCCAGATAATTGAATGTAGGCGGGCCGGTCGCATTTGGATTGACCATCTCATTGTACCGAGGATCATTTGTCACCCAGCCGCCATTGCCACAATCAAGATAGAAGAAATCAGCGGAAGATACGACCACGTCATAGCCTCGGGCTGTTAAATTGTTGATGTTTTCGAGTCCATTATTCCAGCTTTGAAGAATGACGTCTTTGGGCAGTGAATTTGCGTGGTCAGCTGCAGTTAGGATATCCTCCCACATCATGAGTCTTCGATTGGGAACTGCAGTGAATACCGGGAAGGATCGATCAACCCAGATCTGCAAAAGATCATTGTATGTCCTAGATGAGTTTGCTGCAAACCAGTTACGGATTGTGGAACTAAAGTTGAAGCAGTTAGAGTGCACCTCATCCGCGCCAATGTGGAAGATGTTGTCCGAGAACACCCCAGAAAGCTCATTGTAAACGTTTGCTACGACTTCGTAGGTCTTGTTATTGAGGATATCGAACTGCCCGGGGTTGGGTTCAACGGCCGTGTGAAGTGCCCAGTCGTCATTTGACCACCATGAATTAGCACAGGTAATGATTTCAGGGTCAACGGCGGTCCAACCAGACGATGCATGTCCGGGCATGTCGATTTCGGGAACGACCCGGACACCTCTCGCACGTGCGTATGCGATGATGCCCTGAACATCAGCTGGTGAATATTGTTCCTTCGCCGAGTAGGCATCCTGGGTCATTTGAGGGTAGGCTTGAATCTGAATTGGCCAAGATTGAGAATCCACAATGTGCCAATGTAGGATATTCAGCTTCGAAAGAGCAAGGCCATCGATTTGCTCGTAAATCTTTTTCACGCTGATGAAGTTGCGGGCAGTGTCGATGAGAATCCCCCGGTGTGGATAGTTTGGATAGTCGGTGATGGAGACCGGTTGCTCAACTAAGAGGCCACCTTTGCCATCGGAGATTATGATTTGCTGCAAGGTGGTGAAGGCATGGAGGGCACCCCAAACGGTCTTGGCTTTGATGACAACTGATGTCGATTCTTGCGTGATTTCCAAAGAGTAGGACTCATCAACCCCGTGCTGCAAATCAGCATCAGGGTCTTCGACAGTCAAGTCAATCAAACTCAGATAAGAAGAAGTCCAGCGGGCACGGCGCGAGGCTGATCCCGTTGGGAAAGCTTCAAATGTTGAGATAGGAGCTTCAACAGCCGCCGGCACCCACTGGAGAGTTGATATACTGGTCCAAGCACGAGCCCAGGCGTCAGTGACGACAGAGCTGGAAGCTCCGTTCAGTACAAGATAGCCTGCTATCTGCTTTGGGCCGCTTGATCCCCATGTTATGGTTTGCGGCGCCGGCAGTGGATTGACAGCAACTGCATCACTTCGATGGGTGCACAAGCCCACCGCGAGGATGAGAAACCTCAAAGCTTTCTGTGTGAGTTTCATGGCTAGATTGTTGAGGTTGAATGAGAAGAGTGGCAAAGAACAAGGTTCGAAGAGATCACATTGGGTAGTTATTGAGATCTCTCACTTGTCGTTTGTGTTTGTGCTTCTGCAACCTGACTGGAGATTGCCTGTGCACAGCAAGGGGAGGTGACACGAACAGGGTGGCTTGCCTTTGGATAAGGAGGGTGACGTCTCGGCCTGGTACATTTGGGTAATTATTTGTACTCCTTACTCGAGTTGGTCACACAGCTTCACCTTGGATGGCCTTGGATGAGCTTGGATGTAACACGAATGCGCAAAGTCTGTGTAAATTGCACGCCCGCAGCATCTTATGATCGGTGCACAACAAGATCCAGGATGATGGTGCAAAGAACTAGGAGATTGATGAGATGAAGGAGTGCTACCGTGACATCCACCCTGATAATTTCCAGCCACCACAGGGGATTCCCTGCTATAGCGACGTAGGCAAACTAGCTTCCCGCCTAAATAGATAGTGTAAAGCTTGGCTGGCGCTAATCACGTTTGTAAGCAATTAACGCTTCTGGCTCTCAACGCTAGCCCAAAGCCAATTAGCTAGTTCTGCTTTAGGTTCTGTGTTTAAAACTTGTCTAAGTTGACTAAGCACGTGATGAGATTGGGCTTACATAACAACATCCCCGCACTAGCAACAGCTCATGCCCCTCCTTTCATTGATACCGTCCAGTTGAGGTTGCTCTGCCTCAAGGTACCTTGGTATGCAGTGCCAGTGTGTGGTTGATTGCTACACCCTATCCTGTCATAGTGACCACCTCAGATGGTGAAACGCTGTTCTATCACTTCTTATCAAGATTCAAGATATCTTGATGCTACCCAAGATGCTCGGTAGCCGAGGCTGAGTTGCTCCCACGTTCTTCAAGTCCCAGGGAACCCTGCCGCCGTTACATCCTCGCCCAGATCAGTCAGGTCCCCGTCGAGCTGGTCAGTCCACCATCGACGACAATTTCTTGTGCAGTGATGTACCTGGCCGAGTCGCTTGCGAGGAAGACGGCTGCATTGGCCACATCGAACGAATCTCCCATCCGGCCCATTGGTACGTTGTGTTCGGTTATCTTGCGATAGACTTCTCTGTCGGACTCTAGCTCACTGTGGCCGAACTTTTCAACCAATGGCGTGTACATCAACCCTGGTACCACCGAGTTCATTCGTATTCCTTTGCTAGCATACAGCACTGCTGTCACCTTTGTGAATGAATAACCGCCGCCTTTGCTGAATTGTACGCCACTTGCGGCTTGCCCAAATACCGCAATCCGGCGATGCTTGCATTGTTGACCACAGAGCCACTCCCTTGCTTTTCCATAATTGGCAATACAACATGACAGGCCAGATATACACTCTTTAAATTGACCTTGAGCTGTTCATCCCACATCTCTTCAGAAAGGCTGACAGGGTCACCTGGGGCGGTGATGCCAACATTGTTCACTAGGATATCAATCCGGCCATATTTTGCAATGACCGCCTCTACGACTTTCTGGACATCAGACAGTTTTGTAACATCCGCAACCATGACATCACAGGTGCCATTCAGCTCGCGCAAGCGCCTTGCTGTAAATTCTGCGGCGGCGATATCCCGATCACATCCGAATATTTTTACCTTGTTTTGACACAGTATATTCGCAATGGCAGCACCGTTTCCCCATATCTTTGATTCCGTGCTCCCTACCTGGCCAATGCCCATGATTAATGCAATTTTTCCTGCGAGATCGGGGTATATCGCACAAGGAGGCATGGTAGCAAGACAAGACTAGAGGTGGTTACAGGTGGTCAGTACATTGTCGAGAAGAAGAATAATTGTCGACACTCCACAACTCCATCGAAGCCCATTTTATGTCTCTCAGATCTCCAAATATATTCGGGATGAGGGGGAGTATTGGCGGGAGACAATTGGTGCAGGCGAGGAATGGCCTAGGGGCAAGGCTTCGAATAGCCTAGAAACCTAGTTTTAAACTAAACTATGAACACTCTTCGACTGATTGAGTCATTTTTTCTAGCCTGCCAGATCCATGGTGCTCAGGCTGCCGGTTGAATATCTTTAGATGTTATCTACTGGGTGTCTACCATTCGCACGACGGCTTATGTAAGAAACCTGGGATATCATCTCCTGCCAATGAGGGAGCTGCAAAATAAGCATAATTCAACGAAGCGACCCCTCTTTCCGCCACCTGCCGCTGACAACCGCTGCAATCAGTTCTGACTAAGACTTGTATCCCACCACGAACTTGGTATAATCCCTCCTCACAGACCCTCCTTACTTCGTGTAGCATATCTCCTGGCGCACAGTTGATCACTAAAAGTGAATGGGCGATGACACCGACCCCTGAGGTGACCCCTGGCGATGGCGTTGATGGCCCTCTCACCACGGCAGCACTGGTGCATGATGAAAATGAGAGACCATCCAAGCGACAGCGCAATTTCATTGCTCGACAGGTAATTTGCCATTTGCAGTACAATCCCATCGAGACATACCCTTTGGCTAAATAAACTCGAGGCATGTCAAGCTTGTCGTGCCAAAAAGACCAGATGCGACGAGGACGTCCCCTGCAGCCTCTGCAAAAGTCTGGGAATCGAGTGCACATATGCCGAGAGGAAGCCTACCAAGTACGTGGTGACACGATTCCCCAGTCAAATAGCTTCTTGGATCTCTAACATTCTGGCCTAGAAACGAGATATCGATGAGTATGCTGTTCAACACTCTGAAAAGAGTCGAATTCAAGCTGGATCACTTGTCCACCCGGACTCGCCTCGAAACTTCTTCCGAGTCTGATCCTGACCGACTTGATTCAAGCCATGTTCTGCACGACAGCCCCTCTCATCCCGAATCAGCTCCTTCAACTAGATCTATGCTTTCACCGCAAACGAATTTATCCAGGCCAGCCTTGTCTCGCCCCGATGACAACCTGGTACTATCTTTCAGTGCTCACCAGACAGTACACTGGCGGGGGGTCAGACAATCTCTCCCGCGAGAACTGGTTGACATCGTTAGTCGAATAGACAGCAGCTACCCAACTCGCCTGGAATACGAACGACCTCCATTGAATGCAACGATACGTCCAGATGTCAATAACCAGTTTGGGGACTGGCTCGCGACGCTCAGCATTTCATGCGTGAAGGAGCTGTCAAATGCCTATTTCGATACCTTCAACCGGGTCTATCCATTCATCGATCGTGATCACTATTTCTCGAACACGCTTTCTGTGGTGGTTCGCGAAGGATTCGGCTATGACATGGAGACCTGCTTGGTGCTTAATGTCATGACTTTGGGATGTATGGCAGTCAAAGCATATCAAGAAGGGGAATTTGACATTTCCCATTACGCAGCGCTGCCTTCACTTGTCCTTCAAATCATAGATGAGGATATCTCTGGGCTAAGTTTCTTCAATGAAGCCAGGAGGCGGGTTGGTTTTTGTCTTTGTGATCGCAATATTCAGAGCTGCCAATATTACTTGACGTCAGCTGTCTTCTTCGCTCAGACCATGAGACCAGTCGACGAATGGATGATGACGACACGTGCCGCTACGATCTGTATCGCCTTCTGGAAGTGTCCACCCGAACAATACGACGACTGGACTGCAGACATATATTCCCGCCTATTCTGGAGTGCTATCTTACTGGAGACCATTATCGTACAAGAGCTGGAGCTACCACCTAGCTCGTTCAAAGAGTGGGAGGATGTTGTCCCCCTTCCCAAATTCACGGCATTTTCATACATGAACAAGCCTCTTTCCAGAAACTCCGATGATTCTTATTATCATTATCACTTCCTGGCTCAGATAGCGCATAGGATCATTCTTAGCAGAATACGCGACGAATTGTTCTATGTCCACCCCTCACCAACGCTGGCGGATGAACTGCGCCATCAACTTGAGCAGTGGAGTGCCAACCTCCCTGACACGCTGAAATACACAGATGAAAGCCCGAACCAAGGCTTCAAATCTCCTGCAGATGCTGTGGTTGTTGCATTGCTTTACACTCGTTATCGAGTGTCGATTTTTCACCTAGGACGACCATTCTTGTACAAAGCCATACAATCCCCATCGGCTCTGACGGAGAGAGATTTGTTGTTATGCAAGGAATCTCTGCAACATGCCGTGGATTGGCCTTTGACGTGGGAGATTTGTGCCAAAATGAAGAATTTCATGCCATTGAAGTATTTTGCGTCGGGGCAGATGTTTGGCCAATTGCTAATCTTCTATGCCTTCAAAAATTCGCCAGATCCTCGGTTACAGCAAGCTTTGCCTACTGGATATGAACTATGGTGCACAAAAATGCTGCGCTTCGTCTCAGAGTTCACGGAATCAAGTCCAACGATCGGGTCAGATTTCGAGATACTTTCGATCTTGTACCAGTTGAACAGCAAAGACTGAGACGGACGTGAGGGCCTCAGCAGCGATATTCCATTGGACAGAAGACTCATTCGGAGCACAACACAGCCCCGCTCATATCTCAGCAATCTTGGAGATAGTAACCTTGAATGCAAGGGAATGTCGGCTCTCGGTGCGGCTATGGAGCATGAAGATGATCGTTATGTCGTATTTACCCTGACTTGCACTCGAATGCAAATGCCTCTCTGCGAACGTGTATGGCGTGGAGTCCTCTCAGGCACTCGGATTGATGGTTCGGTTTAACATGTGGAAGGCACGGATGAATATGTTTGAGTACATACTTGGAGTTGGATGACGGTGTTGCCATAGCCGAAATCGACGAACTCGCCGTTCGTATACACCATCCTAGAATTCCATACCTAGGTACCTTACATACCACCTTTCTTGGCAACGGGTCAAGGCTGCGGAGACTGAGACCGGCTCAGAGGGTGTGGTCGGATCCGACTGGGAATACCCGGGCAGGCGGACTCTCAGCATGTCTGTGCATCTTGCTCCCATAGTCAACTGGCCAGTCCATTGGGCTATCTCTCTTGTAATTGGCAACTGGTCAACGATCCATTTCCCCGGCTTAATGATCTCCAACTTAGGCGGAGCCCCAAGAATCGGCTTCTCTGAACTGCCAGACTCCATTGGACATTCGATTGATCGCCTCTTCGAGCCAAAACCTAAAAGACGAAGTTCGGGGCTTGAGTTGGGCATCTGAGATTCGTATCCCCCAGCTCCCAACAGCGACCACCCACGGACCAGTCTACCAGTCTAACAGCCTCTGCCCTCTGCCAAGAAACACGCCTTTATCGATTGCCGCGTGAACCTGGAGGGAAGATGTGGAGGGAAAGGTTGTACCGTGCGGGGTGCGTCTAACTTCGGCCCAGGCGTCAGATCAATAGCGGCCGGCTACCCACGATTCTACAAAGGAATGTCCCTGTTCGTCACTCAGGCCACTTGGGATTTTGTACAAATACCGGTAAAGATTCCAGTTCAACTTTCGAGTTCTGCACTACTCAGGCCATAAGCACATTTCCAATCGACAATTGGAACTTTCCCGACTCCTCTCTGGCGATCAGTGCCCCAAACCCAGGAATATAAATATTGCTTGAGCCCTCCCAGCTGAACACGATCTCTTCATTCTTCGATTGACAGACTTGCGATCTACTATCTACTATCCAGCACGTAGCGTTTTCGAACTTTATCCCACTCAATCACGAAATCGAAGATGAGTGTAAAAGTACAATCCGCTACCGACCCAGGGCTCACCCTG